>ENA-UONZ01000026-UONZ01000026.1-human-gut-metagenome-genome-assembly--contig:-C93old-NODE-26-length-259299-cov-9.143849_pt1 | contig 259299 bp, 271 predicted proteins | sample MGYA00242468_ERZ724015 | MGnify/ENA metagenome assembly ERZ724015
TATAAAATATACAGTTAAGAATATTGTTGGAATAAGATGTGATGAGAAATAAACTTAAAGTAGCTGCTTTAGCTTATATTTGTTTGTTGTCTACAGGATTAAAGGTATCTGCAGCTGATATCAATGTAGACAATTTTAATACTTTACAAAGTGAAATACAAAATGTTTCGGGCGGATCAATATTAAATATTACTTTAACAGATAATATTCAATCAGCTTCTGAAATAATTACTCAGTCAGGTTCGGAAGTTACTGTCAACGGCGGCGGTAATTATTCAATAACTTCCGACGGGCTTGAACACAGAGGTTTTGACGTCGTAAACGGTTCAACTCTGACACTCAGAAATACTTCTGTAAATAATTTTTCGGTTAACCAAACAGCAGGCAAAAACGGTGCTGTTTATAATGAAGGCACTTTAAATATTACTGCGGATAATTCTGCAAATATTGTATTTTCAGGAAATACAACAGATATCCACAATGAAGGCGGGACCTTAAACTTATATGCCGATAAAAACAGTTCTATAACATTTAATGATAAAATTACAGGAAATAACGGTGTTATTAACATAACTGATGCTAATTTAGGAAATATTGTTTTCAATAATACTGTTGCTGATTCACTATTAACTTTGAACAGCGGAACTTTGCAAATAGGAAAAGACACAACCCTGCTTGCTGCGGGTGATAAGTATTTTGATAACGTTGCAATGACCTTAAACGGCGGCACTTTAGACTTGCAAAACGGTCAGATTGATACGCTTGACGTTACTGACATGACAATAAACAATTCTTCTGAACTGCTTTTGGATATTAATCTTTCAGCAAATCAGCAGGTTGATAAAATTACTGCCAATACAGTCAGCGGAGACGGTACTATTTGGGTAGGACCTGTAAATATTACAGACAAAATGACAGACGGTACAACTTCTATTTATGCGGAATTTATAAATCAGGATGTTAATACAGCTATTGAAGATGTAAACAAATCAATAACCGTTAACGGAGTAATCTATTCCGTAGATGTTGAAGGCAACAGAATTACCGTTGTAAAAGAGGGAGAAGCGGGTGATTTTGCTTATGAGCTTATAAATGCTGCCAATCCTGAAAGAACATATATAATCGGCTCTGAAAATGAAATAGTAAGCCATTGGATTTACGGTAATAACAATCTTTCCGGAAAAAGATTGCAAATACTTGGCGGAAGCGATGGCAAATCACTTATCGGCAGTAATCTTCAAGGTATAATAATTAATTCGGACCAGCAGATAGATATTGAAAATGTAACATCTTATGAAGGTTTCCAAACTGCTGTAATAAATAACGGCGGAACCGTTAATGTATCAGGAACAAAATTCCAAAACAATAACGGAGGCGAAAACGGCGGAGTAATACAAAATAACGGCGGTACAGTAACCGTTAACGGAGGTACTTCGTTTATAAATAACAGTGCTGACCAAAATGGCGGTGCAGTTTATAACACAGGTGTTTTGAATATAAATTCTTCTGCCTCGGGAGATGTGGTTTTTGAAAACAATACAGCTAATCTTGGGGCTGATATTTATCAAACTTCAAGCGGTGTTACAAATATTGCAGGAGAAGGCGGTTCTGTTACCATAAACGGCGGTGTTGCAGGCGAAGGTAAAATAAATAAGACCGGTAACGGAACATTTGTGCTTAACGGTGATAATTCGGACTACACAGGAACTTTTTCCCAAACAGCAGGTAAAACTACTGTTAATGACGGTGCAGAATTTTTCAATGGAGAAACTGCTGTCAGCGGCGGAACATTTGAATGGTTAAATTCAAATGATTTAGATTATACTCAAACTCAGAAACCTAAATTAACTTTAAGCGGCGGAAACTTGATTGTCGGAAATACGGGTAAGCTTACAATTGATAATGGCGGTTCAATTTCGGACACAGTCAGTGTAGATTTGAACGGAGATTTAATCTTAAAAGAAAATACGACCGTCAACGGTAATTACTCGGGAACAGGCAATTTGACAGCAGATGATATTACTCTAACCGTCAATGGCAATAATTCAGGGTTTAACGGTAATTTTATCCAAAACAGCGGAGTAACAAATGTAAATAACGGTGCATCATTGTTCAAAAATGTTTCCATAAATGACGGTGAACTCAATTTTAATTCAGGTTCAAGCGTTTCTTCAGGAACTGTTTTTAATTCTGTAAATTCCACTGTTTCAATAATTTCAAATTCAACAAATTCAAATGAAATTTTAAATGCTCTAAATGGCGGGACTAACAGTAACCTGAATATTATTGTTGATAACTCTAACGCCGGTGCTGATTTAACAGTAGATGGAACTTCAATAACACAGTTAACATTCAAAAACACTTCCGAATATAGCGGAGCACTTTCAGGAACAGGAGATGTTAAGAATGAGGGTAATCTTACTGTAAAAGGTGATGAATCCGGCTTTACCGGTACATTTACCCAAACTAACGGTTCAACTGTAGTTGATACAGCGGGAAAAGTTTTTGGCGGTGATAAAAATATTCAGGCAGGAAGCTTAAATATAACAAGTTCTGATGCTATAGATTACACAAACGTTCATCTTTCAAGCGGAACACAGTTAAATCATACAACAACTACAACTGACCAGAATACAATTTCTTCAAATACGGTTGATTTTTCGGCTGATGCTCAAGGAGCTTCTGCCAACTTCACTGCAACAGGTGTTACGGGAAATTACAATATTGCGGAAAATATTGATAACGGAAAATCCAATACAATTTCCGTTTCGAACAGTAATGTTACTCTGGGAACAACAGATTATACCGGCAATACAAATTATAATCTTACAAATTCGACACTTGATTTATCAGCTGACAGCAATCTTGATGACTATAATTTTTCAAACTTAACTACAAACGGAACAAATAAACTTAATTTCAATGCAAATATTGTTGATACATCTGATCCGAACGTAAAAGCTATTGAAACAGATACATTAAACGTAGAATCCGGCAATGCTGTTTTTGAAGTCGGTAAAGTATATATTACAGGTGAAGAAAACGGTCAGTCTGAATATAATACTTCTCAAGACGTACTATCAGGCAATGCCCAATTTGTTCCCGATAAGTCAGGTGAAGTTGTATCAGTAGGTGCAACAACCTCTTTCCAATATGAAGTGAAGGTTACTGATGACAAGCAATCAATTCAGTTAAGTGCTACCGGTATTACCAACGAGAATTCATTGAATGATATGAATACACTTGAAGGTAACAGATTTTTCCAATTCTCTATAGGTGATACTTCCGAATATCATATAGGAAAGTCATTGGATGCGACTGCAAAAGGTGATTTTTATATTTCAGGTCGTTCTGATAATGCGGCAGACAGCGTTCTTTCAGGAGCAATCGTTGACAGCACGGGTGCTTTGACAGGTGACAGAGGCAGTTTCATCAATATAGCAAGCGGTGTGGAAAGCAACATCGAAATTTCAGATGTTACAATCCAGGATGCTTATAAAAATGGTAATGGTGCTGTAATTGACAACAACAGCGCAGATGCGGTTATTACTCTGAATAACACTATTATCAAGGATAATTCGTCAACAGGAAACGGCGGTGCTATATATAATGACGGCGGAAAAATAATAATAACTGACAGTTCTTTTGCTGATAATAACGCCGACAACGGGGGTGGGGCAATATTCAATGCTTCTGGTGAAGTATCACTGAATAATGTTAACTTTGCGGCTGAAAATGTTAACAGCGGAGCAAAAAATGATATCTATAACGCAGGTAATATCACAACAACAGGCAAAAATACTTTTGCAAGTGATATTACAAATGACGGAAGCTTAAATTTTGCAGGCACAAATGATGTATCAGGTAATATTATCGGCGCAGATACAGGTACTATAACAAATACTGGTAATTTAAATTTAAGCGGAGATAATTCCGGTTACAAAGGTACATTTTCTCAAACAGCAGGTACAACTACCGTTACTGACAATTTCTTTGGCGGAACTAGCACTATAAGTAATGGTACATTGAACTGGTATACCGATAAAGATTTACCTGCTGACGGGAAATTAATAGTGGAAAACGGCAGATTTAATATTGGCAAAGACGGCTTGAATGCTATTCTGACATTAAAATCAGGAAGTTCTATTGCTGAAAGTGCTGCTGCCAATATTAATAAAGATGCAATCTTAAATATTGCAGGTGCAGATGTTTCATTAAACAGTAATGACAATTGGGCAGGTAAGATTACTTTAACTGACGGTAACCTGACATTAAACGGTATAAACTCAAACGGCATAATTGATGCTCAAGGAGGTATCCTAAACTTAAATTCAGGCAGCTTAAATGTCGGAAATAACAGTGTAATTGCGGGTTCGGGAGCCAATCCAGCCGTTACTATTGCTGATAATGCAAATCTGAATGTTACAGGCGGTGATGTTACATTAAATTCTAATGATACCTGGAGTGGTAACGTTAACCTTGTTTCGGGAACTCTAAATATAGAAGATGTAGCATCAAACGGTAAAATTCAGGCAGCAGACGGAAACTTAAATGTTAACAGCGGTAATCTTACTGTTGAAAACGGTTCCTTTATTAATTCAAAAGTTGACACTTATATAGATATTAATTCAACAATTGATATTAAAGACAAAGGTACTGTTACAATTAATGACGGCGATATCTGGGACGGGACAATAGCTCTTAACGGAGGTGTATTAAACTATGGCACCACTAACAGCGGAACTTTGTCTGCCGTAACAGGCGATTTAAATTTGTTAAACGGATCAATATTAAATATTCAAACTCCAAGTCAGGTAGCAAACGAGGTTAATGTTGATATTCAAAAAGGAGCTCTTGTAAACTTAACTAATAACAGTATTTTCAATCTGGATAGCAAAGATAAATGGAACGGTATGATTAACAACAGCGGCGGTAAGTTGACTACTTCCGAACTTGTTAATAACGGAGGCGGCGGATTACAGCAGACTAGCGGTGAATCTGTATTTGATAATAATTCACATATTTCGATAACCGATCCAAACAGCTACATTCAAGGCGGAAAAGTTTCTATTTTAAATAATTCAAGTTTGTTTATGGGACCGAATGTTGAATATGAACTTCAAACTCAAGAATTATTAATGAGTAATAATTCAACATTACACCTTATTAACGGTGTGTTGGAAGAACCTGAAACTAATATTATGACAGTTAACGGAAAAAATAACATAACAATTGATATTCTTCCGAGAGGCTGGGAAAGCGATAAACTTATTATTGATAATTTAACATCTGACAGTAAAGGTGTTTTAAATATTTCTGATTTTAATTTTGTCGGCTTAGCTCCTGTTGACAGACATATCTTACTTCAAGTTTTTGATGTAAACAATATTAAAGACGTGACTTTTGATGCAACAGACAAGGAAATCTTTACGCCTATAGGCTGGTATAATCTTCGTCCTGCTGGCGGCGGATACTTCACATCAAATCTTACACGTTATAACCCTCAAGTATTCAGAGGTCAGGTTGCAACACTTGCAGCATATAACAACCAGCTTGTTATTGATGATATGCTGTTAAATCACGTAAGCCTTCAAAGCGAAAGATTTTTGGCGCAAGGTCAGGATGCAAACAGATATGCGGCAGTATTACCTCAATTTGCTCCATATCAATATAAAAAAGAAGACGGCGGATTGTGGTTCAAATCATATGCAACATTTGAAACTCTTTCTATGACCCACAATTTGAATGTCGGAAATAACGCTTACGGATATTTAATGGGTGCTGATTTCCCTGTAGTTAATTTGAAAAACGGCTGGAAATTCTTACCTACTGCTTATATTGCTTATAACGGCGGTCATCAGTATTTCAATCAGGTAAGTATGTACCAAAATGGCGGACAGGGCGGTTTTATGGGTACATTTATGAAAGATGATTTCATAGGTTCTATACTTGCTTACGGCGGCGGTTATTTTAATGAGATGAATGTTGCTGGATACACTGATAATGCAGGAAACTGGTTTGCCGGTACAGCTGCAAAACTTGCTTATAACATCCATGCAACAAAACATTTTACAATTCAGCCTACTGCATTTGTTTCATATAACATATTCGGAAGACAAAATTGGGGCACTGATTTTGGTTCTATGAGTATGAGTTCGGGATACTTAAACGGTGTAAACGTAGCACCCGGCTTAAACCTTATTTATGCCAGAGAAACCTGGAGCTTATACGGAACAATTCAATATATATTCAATATTAATGACCAGATAGTGGGCAGAGCAGGTAATGTAAATCTGAGCAATATAGAAATGCGCCACGGATACCTTCAATACGGTATCGGTGTTACAAAAACCTGGAAGGACAGATTTAACTCTTACTTGCAGATAACATTGAGAAACGGCGGAAGAACCGGTATCGGATTCCAGCTTGGCGCACAATACTTGTTTGACTGGTATAAGCCTAAATCAGGCAAAAGTAGTCAAAAAAATGCGAATAAATCAGCAAAAGATATACTTAAGTCAATGAGATAAAAGAAGATAAGAAAAAGAGTAAAACATATCATTTTACTCTTTTTTTGTTATATAAAATTGTGCCTTAGACGGCAATGCAAAAAATATTAGTTGTCCTTATATTTAAAGTTACATTTAACAAAATTAAGGAGAAAAAATTTATGGATATGTTTTGTTTTCAATGTGAACAGACATCTAAGGGTGAAGGCTGTACAATTCAGGGAGTTTGCGGTAAAAAAGCAGACACCTCAAATCTTCAGGATGAATTAACAAGCAATTTGATTGAACTTGCAAATTGCGGCGAAAAAAACGAGATTAATACTGAATTACTTATTGACGGTTTGTTCATAACCATAACTAACGTTAATTTTGATAACAATTCAATCCAAAATTTTTTAAATAAAGTGAAAAGTCAAAAAAAGTGTGATACTAATTTTTCTGTTCAAAGTGTTTGGAATTGTGATGAAGACATTAGAAGTTTAAAATCACTTATTCTTTTCGGTTTAAAAGGTATGGCAGCGTATGCTCACCATGCAAGAGTTCTCGGCTATAAAGATGAAAATGTCGATAATTTTTTCTATGAAGCGCTTCAAGCAATTTCAAACCAAAATTCAATTGATGAATTGCTTCCTCTTGTTTTAAAAACGGGTGAGATAAATCTTGCGTGTATGGAGCTTTTGGACAGAGCAAATACAGAAACTTACGGTAACCCTGTACCTGTAAAAGTGACTACAAATATTGAGAAAGGACCGTTTATCGTTGTTACAGGACATGATTTGCATGATTTAGCACTTTTGCTTGAGCAAACAAAAAACAAAGGAATTAACATATATACTCATGGCGAGATGCTTCCCTGCCATGCTTATCCAGAACTTAAAAAATATCCTCATTTAAAAGGAAATTTCGGCACAGCCTGGCAAAATCAGCAGAAAGAGTTTGATAATATTCCTGCTCCCGTATTTTTCACTACGAACTGTATAATGCCTGTTAAAGACAGTTATAAAGATCGTGTTTTTACAACATCGGTTGTAGCATATCCTGAATGTAATTATATAGGAGAAGACAAAGATTTTACTCCGTTAATTGAAAAAGCACTGGAACTCGGGGGGTACAGTGAAGACAGACATATGACGGGAATAAACGGCGGTGATACCTTAACCGTAGGTTTTGGACATAAAACAGTACTTTCGGCAGCAGATAAAGTTATTGATGCCGTAAAATCAGGTGATTTAAAACATATATTTCTTGTAGGCGGATGCGATGGAGCAAAACCCGGAAGAAATTATTATACGGAATTTGTTAAACAAACTCCAAAAGATACACTTGTCCTTACTCTTGCCTGCGGTAAGTTCAGATTTAATGATTTGGATTTGGGTAACATAGGTGAACTGCCAAGACTTCTTGATATGGGGCAATGCAACGATGCTTACAGTGCGATTAAAGTAGCTGTCGAATTATCAAAAGCTTTTAATTGTTCTGTAAATGAGCTTCCATTATCACTTGTGCTTTCTTGGTATGAACAAAAGGCTGTATGTATATTACTTACCCTGCTTTATCTTGGAATAGAAAACATCAGATTGGGACCAAGTTTACCTGCTTTTGTTTCACCAAATGTTTTAAATATTCTTGTTGAAAAGTTTAAGATTAAGCCGGTAACTTCTCCTGATGAAGATTTAAAAGCCATTCTGGCGTAAACCCTGATTTATTCACCGGCAGTAAAATCTCGGGGTTTTACTCCTCTAATCCAGTTAGATTCAATTTTTTCAAGTGATATACCTTTAGTTTCCGGCACAAAGAAGTAAACAAACAATATACAAAGTAATGAAACAAATGCAAACATCCAGAAAGTATATGCTCCGCCTATTCTGTTAAGAAGAACCGGAAAACTTCCGACTACAAAGAAGTTAAATGCAAAGTTTGCAACGGTGCACATGCTCATCGCAAGCCCTCTTATCTTAAGCGGGAATACTTCTGATACTATAATCCAGCCTATAGGTCCTAAACTGAAAGCAAAACAAATTATATAGGCAGCCAAACTTCCAACAGCGACCCATTTCAAACTTCCGCCCAATAATCCTGCGAAGTTAAATGCGCATCCCAACCCCAAAAGACTGAGCATAACACCTGTTAAACCTATATAAAGTAAAGGTTTTCTTCCGAATTTATCAGTAAAGAATACAGCTATAATTGTCATTAAGAAATTGATTAATCCTATACCTGCGGTTGCATAAATTGCACTTATATTGTCTTCAAATCCTGCAAGCTTAAATATTGTAGGAGCGTAATAAATGATTGTGTTTATACCTGTACAAATTTGTGCAAACATTATACCGATACCTACAACAAAAGGCATAATCATCCATTTTTTAAACTTAATTTTTTTGTCAGAACCAAGCTCGCTTTTTAATGTTTCTTTAATTTCGGCAATTTCTTTTTCTGCATCAGCATCAGGTTCTATTTTTCCATAAATCTTTTTGGCTTCTTCATCCCTGTTTTTACTGATAAGCCATCTTGGTGTATCTCCAAGGAATGTCATTCCAACAAGCAGGACAATTCCCGGTACAACACCTGCAAACAGCATCCATCTCCAGTTGTAAACAGCAGATGCAAATGCACCGTTAATTATATATGAGAATAAAATACCGGCTGTAATTGCCCATTGATAAAGTGATACAAGTTTTCCTCTCATATGTTTTGGTGCGACTTCCGATAAATAAAGCGGTACAATAAAGTTAACAATACCGACAGCCAGACCTACAAGTATTCTTGACAATATAAGAACATATATATTCGGAGCCAATGCACATAGAATTGAGCCGATAATAAAAATCACGGCAGTAGCTATAATAATTTTTTTACGTCCGAAAATATCAGCCAGAATACCGTTTGTTGCAGCTCCGATTACTGCACCAATTAGTACGGAACTTACTAAAAATCCCTGTGTATAATCTGATAAATCCCAGGTTTGATTAATAAATAATAATGCTCCTGATATAACACCTGTGTCAAATCCTGAAAGTAATCCCCCTAAAGAGGCTACAATAGCAACGAAATATAGCCAAAAATAAACAACTTTCTTCATATATAACTCTCCTGTAAATTTATAATACCCAGATTAACTTTATATATAACAGATTTAGTTTTAATTATAAGGCTATTTTTATAAATCCATACTTCCGCTTCTAAAGCCTTCCATATCAAAGGTTATATAAGGTATATTTAAAAATTTGAGCGCTTGAAGTACATTATCTTTTTTTTCAATAAGTTCATGAAATTTCTCAGGCAATATTTCTATTCTTGCAATATTGTCATGCAGCCTGAACCTGCAGCATTCAAATCCGAAATCTTTTAAAACTTTTTCGGCTTTTTCAACTGAATCAAGTTTTTCTTTTGTCAGTTTTGTGCCGTACGGAAATCTTGTTGCAAGGCAAGGGGTTGAAGGTTTGTTGAATATCTCAATCCCGCATTCTCTGGAAAATTCTCTTATCTCTTTTTTTGTAATTTCGAATTTTGCAAACGGTGAAATAATTCCAAGTTCCTTAAGAGCTTTTCTCCCCGGGCGATAACAGCTTAAATCATCGAAGTTTGTTCCGTCTAAAATATATTTCAGTCCGTTATCATGTGCAATTTTTATTGCATTTTCAAAAAGCATTTTTTTACAATGATAGCATCTGTCTTTAGGATTGTTGAGAATTACGGGATTAGAAAAAATATCAATATTAAGCAGAGCTTGTCTTATGCCGTATTTTTTACAAAGTTTTTTTGTAAAATCTATCTCTTCATTTGTTTGAAAATTTGAATTAAAAGTAACGGTTAAAATGTTCATCTCCCGTAAAATATACAGCAGAAGTGTACTGTCAATTCCGCCTGAAAAAGCAAGGCATATGCCCTGCTCATTCAGTTCGTTCAAATATTTTTTTAAGTTTTCAAATTTATTGTACATCAGCTTTCACCGTTTGACGTGCCATAAAAATACACGCCAGATACATAATCATACCAACTGCAAAAAGTCCTGCAATACCGCCAAATGAAGGTTCTGCAAGAATTGAAGTTTTAGCCTGAACAGTTTCAGAAATACTATATAGAATTCCCTGAGTCTGTTCTGTAACTGCACCGGAAATATTTAATAACGACCATTCAAGTCCGTCAGGTTTTGTTGAAGCATATTGAGAAATAATTCCTGCAAGAATAAGTGAGATTGCGCCAAAGCCGATTGACAACTTCTTGCTGTCAACAAATTTTGCTGCTACCATAACCAAACCTGATACAAGACCTTCAACAATTCCTATAGGAAGATGAATAGCTTGCATCAATCCTGTAAAGTTGAGAACGCTTGATATAGCTATAGAACCTGACAATGCCCCTTCGATTACGACAGCTATTGAACCTAATTGCAGTGCTGCAACAGATGCCAAAATTATTCCGAAAACTGCTTTGTTTCTGTTGGCAAGAGGTTTAAAAATAAGAGGATAAGCTGCAAAACAGGCTAAAAATCCCATATTAAATATATTGCATCCAAGTGCAAGAAGACCGCCGTCTGCAAAAAATACAGCCTGAACAATCAGAATAGAACACATTGCAAGAAATCCCGCATAAGGTCCTAATAATGCAGCCAATAACATTCCGCCTACAATATGTCCGCTTGAACCTGTAGAAGGGATTGCAAAATTTATCATCTGCAAAGCAAAAACAAGTGCAGTTAAAGCTACAGTCGGGAGGATTTTATCTTTCGTAAAATCTTTTCTTGCTTTTTTGTAAGCGTAAAATGCTGTTCCGGCTGCGATTGCAAGCATCGGAATTCCTGTTACAGGACAAATAATACCGTTTCCTAAATGCATAATTTATCTCCTTTTATTTTATAATCATTACTCTTAAAATCGGATTTTCATAAGGTCTTTTTCCTGCCCCGTATCCGACTTTTTCTATAACAAATTCATCAGGCAGTCTTTCTTCAGAATAAAGTGCTGCTGCAATAGCTGCTCCTGTTGGTGTAACCATTTCACCGTTATTATCCGAAATCTTCAATGGCAGACGGTATGCTGCTGCAATTTCACAAACTGCCGGAACAGGAACAGGAATTTTTCCATGCTGGCATTCAACAAAGCCTTGCCCGTCAGTAAGAGTTGAAAAATAGACTTTTTCAGGGGTCAGGTCGTCAAAAAGTACGGCAAAGCTTACAATGTCAGCAATAGAATCTATTGCGCCGACTTCGTGAAAATGGACATCTTTTATATCTTTACCGTGAACTTTACTTTCTGCTTCTGCTACAATTTTAAAAATCTTTTTAGCAAGATTTTTGGCATTTTCGGTTGTATCTGCTCTGTCAATAATCGCATTTACATCATCAAGATTGCGATGCTCATGGTGATGTCCGTGATGGTGATGCTCAGGTAAAATTACATCGAAATCCGATGCCATAATTGCATTCACTGCTTTTTTAGAAATAACATAACCGAATTCGTTATCAAGCTTCATAGAAGCCAGAGCTTTGTCAAGTTTTTCACGGCTTGCACCCAAATCTAAAAGCGCTGCAACTGACATATCTCCGGATATACCTGATTTACATTCAAAATATAAGTTCATTAATTACCTCCGCATATTTTTTGATTAATTTGATTGGCGCTGTAACCTGCATTGAAGCCGTTATCAATATTTACAACCGTCATTCCTTCTGCACAAGAGTTTAACATTGTTAAAAGGGCGGAAAGTCCGTTTAAAGAAGCTCCGTATCCCACTGATGTTGGAACAGCAATAACCGGTATATCTGCAAGTCCGGTTAAAATTCCGCCAAGAGCTCCCTCCATACCTGCAACAGCTATTATAACGTTTGCTTTCTTTATGTTATCCAGATTGTCAAAAAGTCTGTGAATTCCTGCAACTCCAATATCGTAATACTTTTTGACACTGCTCCCGTAAAATTCCGCAACAGCAGCAGCTTCTTCCGCAACGGGAATGTCTCCTGTTCCGCCTGTACAGATTGCAATTTCGCCGACTTTATCAATTTTATTTTGAATTAAAGTAACAACCCTTGCCTGTTCATTATAACTAATTTCAGGCAACGCTGCTTTTAAAGCATTTGCCTGCTCTAATGAAGCTCTTGTTCCTATTACATTTTGTCCTTGATTTTTGAATTCGGTAAAGATTTTCGTTAATTGCTCATTTGTCTTGCATTCGCAAAAAACAGCTTCTGAAAATCCCCGTCGTTTTTGACGTTCAATATCAAGTTTTGCAAAATCTAAGTCAATGTATTTTTTCATTTTGACTCTCCCTGTTATCTCGTTCAAATTTTTGTTTTGTGGCTATCCTGTTTAATAGAGCTACAGCAGCGGCTATTGCCATTGTGTTTGTGAAAAATGTCAGACCGTAAGCCCAATTTTTGGATTTTAACATTAATTTTTGCTGCTCTTTTGGCAATGAAAGAATTTCTTTATATGATTTTATTTTTCCGTTTTCAATAACATTTGTTTTAAATAATCTGTCAAATTTTTTGTAAATCGGAGTTTGGATTAACTTTTCTCCATAGAACATCAATGGAACTGTTATGGCAAAACGCCTTGCATTTTCAAGTTTTTCGTACTTATCTCTGCTTGCATAAAAGTAGCTTGCAATACTGACAGGATATATTAAGGCTCCGTAATGAGCAAGTTCCAAGTCACAGTTTTTTGTAAAATCAAGATGTTTTAAGGTTTTATTTAAGGCAGGTTCAATTTTTTTATAAATATTTTTATTTTTAGATAATGCTAGCACTCCGCCTGTTGCTCCCAGTCCTGCAAGTGCTGTTAAACCAAGTGTCTTTAAAAGTTTTACTGCTTTTTGTTTCGCTTGTTCTTTTTCATTTTGTTGTTTTTTTTGTTCCAAACCAACGACGGATGTAAACTCTTTTTTTCCGCTGTTTGACAGTGTCATAAGGTTTCTTAAAGGTGCAATTCCGAAAACAAGCGGCAGAATAAGACTGAATGTTGATGCAATTTGTCCGAATTTACCAAGTTTTATCGATTTTGCTAATTTTTTGTCATTTAAATGTTTAAGCTCATTAAAAGGCATTGAAAGCTGCTCTTTATTTAAGCCGTTGACTTTTGTAAAAGCTAATGATGCAGTTTTGGCAGCGGCAGGTGCGGAAAAATAAAATACAACAGATTCTGATATTTCTGCAAAACTGATTTCTTTAGATTCATCTTTTGTCCGTGACAACCCGAGCCTTGAAATGAGGCAGCCTCCGGTATCCCTTGCAAACATCCCGATTGAAGAGCTTGTTTCTAAACTTTTTAAAACATTTGTTGCAACTGATAAACTACACATAACTCCTACTTTTCAAAAAATACAAATTGTTCATACACGGGTTTGGTTTTTGGTGTTCCTGCGTATACAGCCGGATAATCGGTTTCTGCGTTTGTGAATACTTCTGTTTTTATACCTTTAAAACCATTGCGCTGAAGAGAATCTGAAGCATCGCTTTTGTACAAATCAGACTGCCCTATTCCTATAATGGTCTTAGCATTGCTGTGCTCATACAAATCTTTTGCAATATTGTTCTGCTCATCTAATTTATTAAATCCCCAGCCGTTTCTGAAAAAAAGTGCACTGTCTGCAAAATCTTTTTGCATAACGGCTTTGCGGATATCCTGAACAGAAAATTCAACTTTATCACGTAATTCAGGTTTGACTTTGTATGGGAAAAATTCAATACCGCTCATTATCTGAACATCTTCCTGGTTATTTTTTTCAAAATATTTTAAGGCATCAAGATTTTTTAGATATTCTATATCTCTGTTATGAAGTAAAATTTTACTTTCATCAGCTTCTTTTATAATTGACGGTGACAAATCGGAGGATAATACAGGGAAAAATTTCTTAGCTTTTGCACCGAGTGTTCTGATTGCATTTATTACAAATGTGTAAGCATCGGAGCCGTCTGAACCACCGTAAAAATTTATATTTGTCATCCCCTGCTTTTCAAATCTGTCATATAAAAGAGCAGGCAGCTTTTCCCAATTGTAATCTTTGCGGGCAAGGTTGGTATAATGACAGGCATGAATTGTACTGCAATCATTTGCGGTATTTATAATGCCGCTTAGTCTTGTTGAAGTAAAAGACGGTGATTGTTTGTGGGAACTATTCATTATTTTCATTTTTTACTCCTTTTGAAAACAACAGTCCCAGTTCAAAAAGTAAATATGTCGGAATACCCAGCATCAACTGGCTTACAACATCAGGAGGCGTTAGAATTGCCGCAATAATCAGAATAACCACAAAAACATAAGGACGAAGATTACTTACGGATTCATACGAAATTACCCCTGATTTAATGAGTGCATTTGTTATAAGAGGCATCTGGAACATTAAGCCGAAAGCTACTGACATCATAAGCATCAGGTTTATTATATTTGAAATCCCGAACATGGGATTTATGTTCTGTGATGAAAAGCTTAAGCCGAATTTTATAACCAGAGGCAGAATAACAAAAATGCAAAATGCTGCCCCGCATACGAAAAGAAAAGTCGATATAAATACAGTATTTTTTATAAATTTTCTTTCATTTTCATAAAGTGCAGGAAGTATAAAATCCCATATTTTTTTCGCAATATACGGAAAGCAAATAATTAAATCAAGAACAAGTGCAGTTTTAATTTGTATTATAAAAACTTCTGCGGGTGAGAAAAAGTTTAGAGTAACCTTGCTGTCTGAAATAATTATATCAATCAGCAAATTCAAACATTTTGGCGCTGCAATTAATGCGACAGGCAGCATTACACCAAGAGAAATAATACATTTTAGCAGGGTTTCTCTTAGTGCTTCCAAATGTGTTATTAAACTTTCATCTTTATTTTCATTCATAAATTATACGTCTTTGGGCTGGTATTCTTCCGGTTTATCACTATCATTTTCAATAGCATCTTTAAGCCCCTGTGCTTCTTCTTTCAAAATATTTTTTGCTTTTTTGTATTCGTAAGATGCTCTGCCTAAAGCTCTTGCGATTTCGGGAATTCTTTTTCCGCCGAACAGTAATAAAATTACAACTAATATTAGTAAAATTTCGGTAATTCCTAATGACATTTTTATTCTCCTTTTATATTGTTTTTTGTTCCTTTATAGGGAAAATTTCTATAGCACTAAAATGACAGGCGTTTTTACAGGCTCCGCATCCTATGCATTTAGCAGCATTCAGAACAGTTTTTCCTTCAACTGTAATTATAGCACGGGTAGGACAAGCCTCTGCACAGAGCCCGCAAGCACTGCATTTATCATCTTTTATCATTGCCATTGCAATTCTTGTTCTTTGTTTTTCTTCTAAATTTATACGCTTAATCGCACCGGAAGGACAAACTTGCGAACATTTGTTACAGTCGAACTTGCAAGGAGCTTCTGAATAATCTAAATGAACTGCACCGTATTCAGAGTTTGCTTTCTTAATAATTTTGTTCGGACAGTTTTCAACGCACAGATTACAATTCAGACATTTATTGAAAAATTTTTCTTTATTATCTGCTCCTGGAGGTAAAATTACATCTTTTATTTTCTCTGTAATTTTCTCCTTTAATTCTATACCTGCTTTAATCATACCGCCGAAAAGTGCAAAAGCTGCGGCGGCTATTATAATTTCACGACGTTTAAGGTTAAACTTGACGGCTTTTTTCGGCTCAATTCCGTATTTGACAGCATCTTTACGGCAAGAATCAATACATTTAAGACATTTAATACAAGTTTCGTTGTCAACAATTTTTTCTTTTGAATTTATACAGCCGGATGGACAATTTCTTTCACACATTCCGTATTTTAAGCAATCATCTGTCATATAAATTTTGTTTAGCGAAAATTTGGACACTAAACCTAAAACTGTTCCGACAGGACAAAAGTTTGTACAAAAAATTCTGTCTTTAAGTAAAACTACAGCCAAAATTATTATTACGGCGGTAATCCCCATAGCTGCATGCGATAAGGCAGAACCAAACAACGTATATGGTTCAATATATCTTATTGCAATAGCGCTTCCTCCTATAAGAATTCCCCACGTAATTGCGGCAACAAAGTATTTTAAAGGAAAGTTTGCCTGCGGGGTACACTTATTTTTTCTAAAGCGGTTTTTAACAAAGCCGATAATTTCCTGAACAATTCCAAAAGGACAGATTGTAGAGCAGTAAATTCTTCCGCAAAAAAAGGTTAAACCTGCAAGAAATAATAAAACAAGAAGTGCAATAACGGAAAAATCGGTTATTACTCTCTGAAATAGAGGCAAAAACTGTAAATCAAAAACTTTTACAGGATAGAACAGACCGGCAATTCCTAAAATTGCAAGGGTGAAAATTATTCCTGCTGTCACAAGTCTTATTTTATATGCATTTTTCATTATTTGTTCATCCTCTGTTCAGCTTCTTTGTGTGTTTTTTCAACATCTGCCAGAAGTTTTGGAATATCAAGCGATTGAGGACAGTTTTTGTTACACAATCCGCATTTGATACATTTGTCTGCACGGGTTGATTCTTCAAGTGCGTTATAGTTATAAACGAACATGAAACCTGCATTTGGTGCACTGTTTCCTTTATACATGTTGTAAAGTCCGAAAATTGCAGGAATATTTATTCCTCTCGGACAGACTTCCATACAGTATTTGCAGGCTGTACAGTTTATTGCGCCTTGAGATTGGATAATTTGCGCTATTTCATGTGCGGTTTCTTCTTCTTTTTGGGTAAATTCTTTGTAATTTACAAATGTATCTACATTTTCTTTCAGCTGCTGCAAATTACTCATCCCGCTTAGAATTGTAAATACACGAGGTTTATTGGCAACCCATCTCAGACCGAATGATGCCTGAGTCTGGTCAGGACATTTTTCTTTAAGTTTTTGTGCAGCTTTGTCGGGAAGATTGCACAACACGCCGCCACGTAAAGGCTCCATTACAATAACCGGAACATTTGCCTCATCTGCAATTTTATAAAGTTCATCAGCATTTACAACCTCCCAATCAAGGTAGTTTATCTGAAGCTGGCAAAAATCCCATTTATGTTCATTGATAACTTCTTTTAACATAGCAGGATCTCCGTGAAATGAAAATCCCAAATGTTTGATTTTACCTTCTTTTTTAAGCTTTAAAAGCTCGTCATACATATTGTTGTCACGGTAATTTTTCAAGGTGTTTTTGTTAATATTGTGCACCATGTAGTTGTCGAAATATTCAACCTGACATTTTTTTAACTGCTCGTTGAAAAGTTTGTGAACATCAGCAGGAGAATTTACAAGATAAGCCGGATTTTTATCGGTAAGTATAAAACTTTCTCTCGGGTATTGTTTGAGTATTTCTCCGATAGCATTTTCTGATTTGCCTTCAACATACATGTAAGCTGTATCAAAGTAATTAGCTCCATGTTCCATTGCATAAGCAACCATTTTATCAAGTTCGACCATATCTATTTTTCCGTTGCGCATTGGCAGACGCATGCAGCCAAGTGCAATTAGAGGCATATCGGTATTATCAAACTTTCTTCTTACAACCTGATTTTCTGATTTTTTTATTTGTTTTTTGCCGCAGCCTGAAAGCAGCGCTGTTCCTCCTACGGCAAGAGCTGAATTAATAATAAATTCTCTGCGTTTCACCTGTGTATCTCCCTAAAATTTCAGATTATTTAACCATTTTTTTATTTCACCGTCTGCTGCGGAATTTTCATAAGACGTATACCCTGCCAATACTTTTGCATCGGGTGCAAGTTTTTGCATATCAGTGTATGTTGAAGATGCTCCGCCGCCACCATGTGTACAGAATGGAACTATTGTTTTTCCGTTAAAGTTATTTTTAGCAATAAAAGTTTTTACCGGAGGCGCCATTGTGTACCACCAAACAGGAGTTCCTACAAAGATTATATCATAATCAGACGTATTGCCGTTATTTTTAAGTTCAGGAAAAACGTTATTTTCTTTTTCAAGTTTTCCTTGATTAACAACAGCATTGTATTCTTTCGGATATGGATTTTTCGGGGTAATCTCAAATAGATCGCCGCCTGTAATTTTTTGAATTTTTTCAGCTGCTGCTTTAGTGTTTCCTGAATGTGAAAAATATGCAATAAGAATTTTTTTATCACTCATATTGACCTCCTTATATTGATTAGCAAAAACCTTATATGCTGCACCTGCGCATATTACAATAAACAAACCGATAATAATCCATATTTTAGTATTCATTGTTTCTCCTATATTTAGTAACAATTTACATTTTACAACTTGATAGCTGCTATCAGTCAAGAGTTTTTTTTTAAATTATGTAAAATTTCTAAGTAAACATATTGACTAAAAGTCATTGACTTTTGGTCAATAATATGATATAATAATTTTTAAAAGGAGTACTTCATGAATAAAAGACAGATAGCTGCACAAGAAACAAAGAATAAACTGATAAGAACAGCACTTGAGTTATTTAAACAAAACGGGTTTTATGACATAAATGTTGAAGATATTACCCGCACAGCCGGAGTTGCTAAAGGAACATTTTATACATATTTTAAAAGGAAAGAAGATATCGTTCTTGAAATATCAAGAACTCCGTTTTCAGAAATAGCAGATGAAATTGCACAAATGCAAGATGCCGATATATCAGAAAAATTAATGCACTACTTTCACAGGTTTATGGAATGTGTGGAATTCAGCGGAATTCATATTTGCCGCCAATGGACAAGAGATGTACTTGATCCCAACAATGTTCCCGATAATAAAGACGGTAAAAAATGGTTTTATGATTTTGAAATGTTGAAAGGTATTTTAGAAAATGCAGTTAAAAATGGTGAACTAAAAAAAGATACACCTGTTGAACTTTTAACACATATCATAATTTGTGAATTATATGGTATGATGACCTGCTGGTGTATGTCAGATGGTAAATTTGAACCGTTGGACTGGACGGAGAAGTTCTGCCAAAGCCAACTTTATGCGATGTTTGAACCATATATTGTAAAAAGTTAAAAGAAAGGGTTTTGATTATGAAAAACAGAAAACTGAGAGATCTAGAAGTTTCAGCCATAGGTATGGGATGTATGGGTTTTTCTCACGGATACGGAGAATTACCGCCTGAGGAAGAAGCAATTAAAATGATTAAATATGCTTATGAAAAAGGGTGTACCTTTTTTGATACGGCGGAAGCATACGGACCTTTTAAAAATGAGGAACTGCTTGGCAAAGCTGTTAAAGGTTTTAGGGATAAAGTCGTTATCGCAACAAAATTTTCTCCTTACCTTTTTCCGGGACAGGAAAAATATGCAGATAACAAATTAACAAAAGCCGCTATAAAGGGTGCCCTTGAAGATTCCCTCAAACGACTTGATACAGATTATATTGATTTGTACTATGAACATAGGGTTCCTTTAGATAGCAATTGTGAAGAAGTTGCACTCTGGATGGGTGAATTTATTAAGGAAGGTAAAATCAAGGCTTGGGGTCAGTCCCAGTCAACTGAAGAACAAATAAGAAAAGCTCATGCAATTACTCCTTTGACCGCAATCCAAAGTGAATATTCAATGATGGAGAGAATGTTTGAAAAAGATGTTATCCCTGCTTGTAAAGAGTTAAATATAGGTTTTGTACCGTTTTCTCCTCTTGCAAGCGGTTTTTTGAGCGGTAAATACAGCAAGGAAACAAAATACTATGGTGATGATGTCCGCCGTGCAATTACAAGATTTATTCCGGAAAACGTGGAAAAAAATCAGCCGCTTTTAGACTTGCTATATGAAGTTTCAAAAATTAAAAATTCAACTCCTGCACAAATTTCACTATCCTGGATGCTGAAAAAATACGATTTTCTTGTTCCTATTCCCGGCATGAGAAAATACGAAAGGATTGATGAAAATCTCGGTGCTGCAAGTGTAGAACTCACAGATGACGAATTTAATAAGATTGAGCAGGAACTTGATAAAATAAAAATTCACGGAAACAGAACAGATGAAGATATCCAAAAAATGGGACACGTTAAAGCTCAATAAGGAGGTAAACTATGCAATACGTAAAATTAAATAATGGAATAGAAATGCCGCTTTTAGGTTTTGGAGTTTTTCAAATTCCTGATAACACAGAATGCGAAAGAGTTGTAACAGATGCGCTTGCAGCCGGTTATCGCTTAATTGATACAGCATCAGCATATTTTAACGAAGAAGGCGTTGGCAAAGCAATTGCAAAAAGCGGGATTAAACGTGAAGAATTATTTGTCACAACAAAACTATGGATACAAGATGCCGGTTACGAAAACGCTAAAAAGGCTTTTCAAGTTTCTTTAAATAAATTAGGGCTAGATTATCTTGATTTATACTTGATACATCAGCCTTTCAATGATTATTACGGATCCTGGCGTGCTATGGAAGAACTCTATGAAGAGGGAAAGATTAGAGCAATAGGTGTTTGTAACTTCTACCCCGACAGGCTTGCAGATTTGTGCCTTAATTCGAAAATAAAACCTATGATAAATCAAATTGAATGCCACCCTTTCTTTCAACAAACCGAAGCAATAGATACAATGAAAGAATTCGGCGTACTCCCTGAAGCTTGGGGACCATTTGCGGAAGGAAGTAAAGGTATATTCTCTAACCCTGTATTAAGCGAGATTGCATCAAAGTATAATAAGACAACTGCTCAAGTAATTTTAAGATGGAATATCCAAAGGGGAGTAGTTGTAATTCCAAAAACTGTTCGTAAAGAAAGAATGATCGAAAATTTCCAAATATGGGATTTTGAACTATCGAATGATGATATGCAAAAGATTTGCAGTATGGATACAGGTAAAAGTGAAATAATAAACCATTACACAGCAAATACAGCAAAATTCTTAAACGGTTATAAAATTCATGATTAATCTTAGCTATAATTCCACTAAAAAAAAAGAGGCTTGAAAGCCTCTTTTTTAAAATTTACCCTGGATGCGATTCGAACGCATGACCTACCGCTTAGAAGGCGGTTGCTCTATCCAGCTGAGCTACCAGGGCTTGGATCCAGAGGGTTTAGACAAGCGTTTGGTTTCTTGGGGTACCTGTATAATCCCTCATACGTTTTATGCTATCATAAAAAAATTTTTTGGCAAGAAGTTTTTATAAAATATTTTATCATTTTATTTCGTTTTTGTTTAATATATAATATTCTTATAACGTATTAATAATAAGGAATAAAAGATTATGCTAACCGGAAATCAAATAAGAAAATTATATTTGGATTATTTTAAAGATAAACATCAACATACAGTAGTAGAGAGTTCGAGCCTTGTGCCTGATAACCCTACCGTACTTTTAACTACAGCAGGTATGCTGCAATTTTTGCCTATATTTTTAGGGATTACAAAATCTCCGTATGATCCTGCAAGAGCTGCTTCCTGCCAGAAGTGTGCAAGAGCGGGCGGAAAAGACAGTGATATTGAAAATGTCGGAAGAACGCCACGCCACCATACTTTCTTTGAGATGCTGGGTAATTTTTCTTTCGGTGATTATTATAAAAAAGAAATTATTCCCTGGGCATGGGAATTTGTTACTGAAGTTTTAAAATTGGATAAAGACAGATTATGGATTACGATTTTTGAAACTGATGATGAGGCTTATGAAATATGGAGAAGCGTTGGAGTTCCGGCAGAACGTATTAAGCGTAAGGGCAAAAAGGATAATTTCTGGGGACCTCCCGGGGCATCAGGCTCTTGCGGACCTTGTTCTGAGATACACTATGATTTAGGTGAAGATTTAAAATGTTCTGACGATTGCGGAATTGACACCTGTGAATGCGACCGCTGGGTTGAGATTTGGAACCTTGTTTTCACTGAACTTTATCAGGATGAAGAAGGCAACCAATCACCTTTGGAAAGCAAAAACGTTGATACAGGCATGGGTTTGGAACGTATAACAATGGTATGTCAGGGTGTTCGTTCAACTTTTGAAACAGATTTGTTAAAACCTGTTATGGATAAAGTTTGCGAGATGAGCGGAGTACCTTACAAAAAATCTGAAAAGACGGATATTTCTTTAAGAATTATCACAGACCATGCAAGATGTGTTACGTTCCTGATTTCTGACGGAGTAATCCCCGGTAATGAAGGAAGAAGTTATGTTTTAAGAATGATTTTAAGACGTGCTTTGCGCCACGGAAAAATTCTCGGAATGGATTTGCCGTTCCTGTATAAGCTTGTGGATGTTGTTGTTGAACACTACGGTGAAGCTTATCCTGATTTGGTTAAGAATAAAGCAAAAATTGTAGATGTAATTAAGAAAGAAGAAGAACGTTTTGCAAAAACTCTTGACAGAGGCTACAAAATGCTTGATGAATTCATTGCCGAAAAGAAAGATATTGATGGCGAAAGTGCATTCAGACTTTATGATACATTCGGCTTCCCGTTTGAATTAACAAGAGAAATTGCAGAAGAAAACGGTTTGAAGGTAGACGAAGAAGGATACAAGGCTGCAATGCAGGAACAAAAAGACCGTGCAAAAGCAGCAACTGCAAAAATCAGCGTAACAGGTGATATTAAATATGCAAAAGTTGAGGATGAAGTAGGGTCAACTGAATTTGTCGGCTACAGTGAAAACGAATGCGATGCCAAAATTCTTGCGACAATTGAAGGGGACGGATACGTTGACATTGTTCTTGATAAAACTCCTTTCTATGCTGAATGCGGCGGACAGGTCGGCGATAGCGGATATATAGAAAATGAAAATTTGAAAGCGGAAGTTTTAACAACTTTCAAAGTAAATAAACTTTTTGTTCACCGTTCAAAAGTTATTAACGGAGAAATTACAATAGGTGAAAATGTTAGTGCTGTAATTGACCTTGCAAGACGTGAAGAAATAAGGCTTCACCACTCGTCTGCTCACCTCTTACAGGCAGCTTTGACAAAAGTTCTTGGAGATGAGGTTAAGCAGGCAGGTTCTCAGGTAGAAGAAAACAGAATGCGTTTTGACTTTACATTCTCACGTGCAATGACACCTGAGGAAATCTTTAAAACGGAAGATATTGTTAATAACTGGATTTCGCAAGGTTTAGATGTTACAACTCAGGAAATGGATATTGAGCAGGCAAAACTTACAGGAGCTGTTGCACTGTTTGGAGAAAAATACGATGATGTTGTAAGAGTTGTTTCTATGGGAACACCGGCACACTGTATTTCAAAAGAATTCTGTGCAGGTACTCACGCAGGAAATACACGTGATTTGAGATTATTTAAGATAGTTTCCGAAGGTGCAATCTCAGCAGGTACAAGACGTATTGAAGCAGTTGTTTCAAAATCTGCATTTGAATTTATGAATGCAAAAGTTAAAGAAATGGACAAACTTTCTTTGATGTTCAAAGTTCACTACGATGAAGTAATTGAACGTGTTGAAAAATTGCAGGAAGAAAATAAAGAACTTCAAAAACAACTTGCCAATGCACAGGAAGAAAATGCGAGAGCGAAATTCTCAACATTCTTGTCACGAGCACAAGATATTGAGGGCGGCAAGCTGTTTATATCAAAAATAGAAGAATTTGATTCAAAAGCAGTGAAAGCAGGTGTAGAGCTTCTTGCGAAAAAGCTTGGTGAAAGCATAATAGTTCTTGTTTCAGGCAATATGGTCATAGCAAGCGTAACAGAAGGCTTTGTAAAAAAAGGCTATAATGCGGGCAAAATTGTCGGAGAGATAGCACGTGCGACGGGTGCAAACGGCGGCGGACGTCCAAACTTTGCACAGGGCGGCGTGAAAGAAAAATCACAGCTGACAGAAATCCTTTCTAAAGTAGAGGAAGAACTAAAATCTGTAAAAGTATAAAAATCGTGGGGGGGGGAGTTTACCCCCCCCGATTTTTTATTCGTAGTCAATATTAATAACTTCCCAGGTATCGAGTTCGCAGTATAAACTATCTGCCAGCTTCAAAATATGTTTTAATATCATTATAATTTTATCCATATCTTCAATGATATAATATTTATCGCAATATGCCTTTAAAACAATAAGAAAACAGTTTATTTGGTGCGTTAAAAGCTGTGCATTTTTTTTGTTGAATTGATGTTGATCTTCCATTATATTTCCTTTTAATTCGTGCTATTTGCCTGTGGTATTTTACTTAATTATAGTTCATAATTTTTGTATGTCAAATAGCACGGTTAAAATAATTCAAAATAATATAAAAAGGTATAGATTGGCAAGTGGTTTGACACAGGAAAAACTTGCAGAATTATGTGGAATTTCACATGATTATATATCTGAAATAGAACGTGGTAAGAAAACTCCCAGTCTTAAAAGGTTGATAATAATTGCAGAAAAATTAAATGTTAGTTTAGGTCAACTTTCTGGTGATATAATATAGATATGAAATTTATGTTTGACAAAAAATTTGTAAAGCTTGGAAGAAGCTGGGGAGTGATTATTCCGCCCTGGTTTTTGAAAATATTAGATATTAATCCTGAAACAGATGAAATGACTTTAACTGTTCAAGATAATCGTATTGTTATTGAAAAGAAATAAGCTGGAGAATTATATGACTGTATTAAAAATAGAAAGATTACCGCATAACAAGTTCCTTCCCGAATACAAGACAGAAGGCGCCGCAGGCATGGATTTGTGTGCCGCAATCTCTGAACCGATTATATTAAAACCGCTCGAAAGAGCTTTAGTGCCTACAGGTTTAAAGATTGAACTCGAGCATGGGTACGAAGCACAAGTCAGACCCCGTTCAGGTTTATCTATCAAACACGGTATTACTCTGATTAATTGTGTCGGCACAATTGATGAAGATTACAGGGGCGAAGTCTGCGTGCCTGTTGTTAATCTTTCGAACGAAACATATACAATTCAACCCGATGAAAGAATTGCTCAAATGATTATCGCAAGAGTTGAACATGCGGAAATTAAAGTTGCAGTTCAACTGACAGAAACATCACGTGGTGAAGGCGGATTTGGTTCTACGGGAAAATGAAATATTTTAAATATTCTTTGCCGCTCCTGTTTATTATTGCTGTTGAACTGCTTGTTAAGTTCAGCCATAATTCAATATGCCTGTGGAAACTCTTAACAGGGCACGAATGCTGGGGATGCGGAATTACAAGGGCGTTTGATGCACTGTTTCATTTACGGTTTCATCAGGCATTTGAATTTAATCATTTCATAATTGTTATTGCACCCTTGATGTTATTCTTATGGGTTAAATTAATATTATCAGATGATACGAAAATATAATTCTTCTGTTAATATTCTTCTGTTCACAAAAATGAAAGGATGATTATATGGCAAACGAAGGAAACGGAATGGTTGGTAACAAATCTTACACTGCTGCATTGTTATTGTCGTTTTTCTTAGGAGGTTTTGGAATTCACAGATTTTACACAGGTTATATCGGACTGGGTATTTTGCAGCTTTTGACAGCCGGCGGATGCGGGGTCTGGGCATTAATTGATTTTGTAAGCCTTTGTTTCGGAAAATACAAAGATGCTCAAGGTAATGAATTAGCTGATTTCAATCCGCAATTAGGTAAAACTATGTTTTTTGTCTGGATTGTGTTACTGGTTGTAAGTATTATTTATAATGCTACTGCTGCAACAGCTCTTTTAAATTCAGTTCATTAATATAAATTACAAATAAAAAAAGAACCTTAGAAATGAGGTTCTTTTTTATATCTTTTTTTAATTTACACGAGAAAAAGTGAGGAAAATAATTATTTTACTTTTTGCCTTTGAAAACTGATATGTCTGATAAGTCTTTCAAAGCAAAATTTGTGTTAACATCGAAGATTGCATTAGGGTTTTGATTTTCTGCATTTTTTAGTTTTGTCCAATAGTCAGGATCCAGCTGCGGACGTCCTTTTGGTAATTCACTATTAAATTCAACCATACATATATTCCTTTGCTTATTATTCTTAACGTCAAACATGAAAAAAACTTTAGGATTTTTCATACTTTTATTAAGAATTTGTTACACTCGTTTTATAGTTAATAACATATCATTAGGTATGTAAAAATCTTTTACCCCGTAATTGGCGTTTACGAATAAGAATTCCAATACCTCCCCATGTTCAACGCCAAGACTTTCAAACGGAATACTTATATCCACAACTTTGTCATAAACAGCTTTTATGGTTTTTGATGATGTGATTGCCCATAAGTTGTTAGGAATTGCTTTTACAAGTCTGACGAGATTAATCTCACCGTCGTAAATTGAAATCTGCATTTCGTTGTGGAATTTTTCTTTGGAAATCGGCAGAAGGCTTTCTGTTTTCTGAATAATTCTGATAGGAGAAAGCGCCTGCTTACGGCTTTGATTTCTCATATAAACATACATTTGATTAACTCTTTTGGACATTAGCCGTGTTTCTTTTAGGTATTCGTTTATATAAAATCTTAAATACAAATTATCTTTATCGTATCCGAAGCAGATTTTGTCATAAAATTTATCTTCTTTGAGCACAGGACCGTCGGGAATTTTGATACAACCTGCGTTCATCCAGTTTTCATCGTCTTTTTCTTTTCCGTCCATAACGGGTGTAAATTCGCCTTTAGGATATCTTGAAGGTTTTGTGATTGCTGACAGCAGCGGTGTATCAAGATATTGCGGAACTTCCAGCCCCAAAAACAGGTATATATTTTTTAAGTGTTCCCTGAAAATATAATCGAATATATTGTCACGTCCCGAATCGTTAGGCTCACCGTACCACCAGAACCAGTCGCTGCCTTCGCATATAAAGAGTTCACGTCTTGCAGCTTCGATATTGGGATTTAGAGGATTTTGCTTAACGTAGTTTGAAAAATCATCACGAACCTGTTTCAAATATGTCCATGCAAGATTTTTCAAAGGTTCATCAATCCACAATTTAAAGTTTCTGTTTACCCAGGAGCCTGAACTTATTTTGTTCAGAGGCTTTTGCGTATCTTTGTCGAGGTAGTCGCTTATAAGAACGGTTTCCAGACTAGGATCGTTTTCAATCAGCGAATAAATTGTTGATAAGAAAGTAGAGCCGTCAGATGTGTAATTTTCCCAGCAGTTTTCACCGTCCATAGCAATTGTGATTAAATGGTTTTCATCAGGTGAAGAAAGCAGTTTGCTTTGTATAACTTTAATTCTGTCATACAAATCGTTTGCGGCGCCTTCTGCGGGGTGGTTCGGGTATTCAAATCCTATAAGGTTTGGAATAACAGAATCCCTGAAAATGATGTTAACTCCGTCATCTTTATATTTATAGGATTTTAAAAGGTGGTAGGGATCTTCCAGATAACCTCTGAAATCTCTTACAAATTCAAAATTAATTGAGTTTGATAAAATACCTTCATCAGAGATAGTCCAATCCACGCCAAGTTCTTTGAAAAGGTTAAGCTCTTTTCCGTTGACACAGTGCTCGGAAGGCCAGATGCCTCTCGGGCGTTTGCCGAAAATATCTTCCATTCTGTCAAGCGCCATTTCTGTCTGCATTTTAGCATCCAGTTCCATTTTTAAATTTAGCGGCAAATCGGTTTCCGATGATTTTTTAATCCCTTTGATATCAAGCAGGATAGGCAAAATCGGATGATAATAAGGGCTTGTGGTAATTTCAATTTTTCCTTCATCAGAGAATTTTTTGTATGTAGGAATAATTTTCCTTATTATATCTCTTTGAATATCAATAATTTTAATTCTGTCTTCTGTAGTGTATCCTTTTCCTTTCTTAATAAGTTTTTTCAGTTCGGGATACATATTTTTGTAAATCGGGTCAAACCAGGCAAGGTTAAACAAAGCCATAAGGTCTGAATATTCTTGATTAGAAAACATATTGATGTCATTTTCAGGGTTGAGCTGATACGTCTGGTAAAGTCTGTTGTATTCGTCTGACGGAAGTATCATTGAATGAAAATTTGCATCAAAAAAGTTATTTATAATAAATTCTTTGTCATCGGCAGTTAAGTCTTCCACATCCGTAACAGTTAATCTTGAATGGATATCGTGTAAGTCGTTCTCGCCGTAATCTATTAATGAGTCAAGCAAAACAGGTACGAGGTTAAAATTAAGTTTAATCTTAGGAAATTTTTCCAAAATCAAAACCATATCAAGGTAATCTTTCACTGCGTGCAGTCTAACCCATGGCATTAAATAATCACCTGTTGGTGTTAATTGATAAACGGGCTGGTGCATGTGCCAGTAGAATGCTATAGAAAGTTTTTTTGTTTGGCTCATCATAAAATTTTTACCACACTGCTATTCCTGAAAATATTATATCATTGAAATTATAAAAAAGGAAACAATTTACATATACAAATTTATGCTATAATCCTTGTATGAAAATACTATTTATAACAGATTTGTATCCTGTTAAGGAAGATGAGAAAACTACACCCAGAACTCTTTATGATTTTGTTCAGGGGTTCAAAAAAGCAGGGCACGATGTCAATGTTATAAAACCGAATTTTATCTTGAATTCTTTTTTGCGGGGAAAACCTTTTTATAAAACAGGTCAGTACGGCGATGTTTATAACATAAATTATTGGCTGCCGTTTGTAAACGTAAAACTTCCTCCAGTTATTGAAAAACCTGATATTGTTATAGCCCATATGCCTTCGGGAATTTTGTTTGCGGAAAAACTCGGGCTGCCATTTGTTGCGGGTATTCATAATTCTGATTTGGAAGTTTTGACAAATCCTGTATACTCATTCTATTTTAAAAACAGGCTGAAAACTGCATTATATAAGGCAAAAGCTGTTGCCTGCCGTTCTTATGTTATTGAGCAGAAACTCATAAATTTGCTGCCTGATTTAAAAAACAAAACTTTTGCTGTTCCGTCAGGAATTGATGAAAATTTAATTACAGAATTACGTTCGGCTCCTTTACGTAATCCTGTTAAAGTTTTGACCTGTGCGCAATTCAAAAAAAGAAAAAATATAGATAAAGTAATTGAAGCCTGCAAAGGGTTGGAGAGTTTTGAGCTGACTGTAATCGGGGACGGCAAAGAATTTGAAAAACTGAAAAGAATTGATAAATCCGTAAAATTTACAGGAAGACTTTCACATAATAAAGTTCTTGAAAAGATGCGTGAAAGCGATGTTTTTATACTGCCGAGCGTGAACGAAACCTTTGGTATGGTTTATTTAGAGGCAATGTCACAGGGCTGTATTACTGTTTGTACAAAAGACGACGGTATATCGGGAATTATTAAAGACGGCGAAAACGGTTTTTTAACCCTTCCGATTTCAACAGAAATCAGAAAAATACTCCTTAATATAAAAGACATGGATGATGACAGGTTAAAAACCTTGCGATACAATAGTTTTCATACAATTCAAAGGTACACTTTAAACTCCTGCTGTAATGAATATTTGCAACAATTGCTTAAGATTTTGTAAAGATTTGACACGGTAAAGGCATGTTTTTGGTAGTATTAAAAAATAAAGTTGGTGTGTAGAATTTTTGTTATAGCCGAATAATTTTCCCCAACATAGGATAAACCCGAAAGGAAAACTTTTAATGAACAAATTTTTAATTGTACTTTTGACACTTTTATTTAACATTCAACAGGCAAATGCATTTAACGTTGATGCTTTTATGGACAAAAATGTTGCCCCTGTATCGGATGCAATTGCGAAAATTATTTTTCATCCTGTTCATGTTTTTGGTGCAGATGTACCTATTATTATTTTCTGGATTTTATTTGCGGGTATATTCTTTACGTTCTATTTAAGAGGAATTGCTGTTTGGGGATTTAAGCATGCAATTGATCTTGTTTTTAAACCAAAAAAATCAGATGACGGTTCCGGTGAAACTTCTCCGTTTCAGGCATTGATGACAGCTTTGTCAGGTACAATAGGATTGGGAAGTATCGCAGGTGTTGCAATTGCGATTTCTATGGGCGGTCCGGGTGCGGCTTTCTGGATTATAATCGGTGCGCTTCTGGGTATGTCATTGAAATTTGTCGAAGCAGCTCTGGCTGTTAAATACAGAAGATTTAACCTTGACGGTTCAATCTCCGGCGGACCAATGCATTATATGGCACACGGTCTGACAAGAAAAAAATTAAGATGGTTAGGACAGCCTTTATCCGTAATGTTTGCTATCCTTTGTATTTGCGGTGGTATTACAGGCGGAAACATGATTCAAATAAATCAGGCTGCAAACCAGTTTGTTAATGTTTGTGGCGGTGCAAACGGACCTTTACACGGTTTGCACTGGCTTATCGGTTTGGCTATGGCTGTTGTTGTAGGGTTGATTGTAATCGGCGGTATTAAAAATATCGTAAAAGTTACCGAAAAAATTGTTCCGTTGAAAATTTTTATTTATTTATTCGCAGCAATGGCAGTAATTGTATGTAATATTAAATTAGTTCCGCATGCAGCCTGGGTTATTGTAAAAGAAGCTTTCAGACCCGAATCGATTTACGGCGGTATGTTTGTTGCAATGATTATGGGCTTAAGACGTTCTGTTCAATCTAACGAAGCAGGTACTGGTTCTGCCCCTATTGTTTATGCAACAGTTAAAACGGATGAACCTTTATCTCAAGGGTTTGTAGCATTGCTTGATCCGTTCTTAACAGGTTTTATGTGTACATTGACAGCGTTTGCGATTGTAATTACAGGGGTATACAAAACCCATGCAGGTCAAACTTCAGGTATTGAAATGACATCTGATGCTATTTCATCAGTTATGCCGTTCTTCCCGACATTACTTGCAGGTATTGTTCTTTTATACGCTTTATCTACAATTATCAGCTGGGCTTATTACGGTCAAAAATCCTGGAACTTTCTTTTCGGAGAAGGCAAGAAAAGAACACTTACATTCCAATTTATCTACTGTTCTTTTATCGTAATCGGTTCTGTTTTAAACGTAACTTCAGTTATTAATATTACAGATGCGATGATGATTGCAATGTCTATACCTAACATTATTGCAATGTATATTTTAGCTCCTGAAATCAAGAAGGATTTAGCTGAATATTGTAAAATACACCAAATGGGCAAATTAGTTAACCGTGATTGGTTAAAGCCTGTTCCTGTCGAGGCAGAAGCAGAGGAAGATGAGGTATTATGTCAGATCAACAAATTATCATAACAGTTTCAGGCGTTGATAAAGTCGGGATTGTTTCAAAAGTTTCAACTGTTTTGGCTGAATACGGCGTAAATATTGAAGATATAAAACAAACATTAATGCAGGGGCATTTCGTAATGTTCATGCTTGGAAATATAGAAAAGTCAAACTATACTTTTAAAGAAATAAAAGAAGCTTTAACAAAAACAGGCGAAGAACTCGGTATGGAAATATGGGTTCAGAGAAAAGATATTTTTGATAAAATGCATACTGTTTAGTTACAAAAAAATTGTTTTTTAAGTGCAGTTATTTTTTCGTAAGATTTTTCGATATTATCTTTTAATTCCATATCGCATTGGGCTTTTTCGGCTATTGTTTCGATGATGTTAATGGTTTCAGGTTTTGAATCTCTGTATATAAACATATTTAACCCTGCTCTTATTCCTGCTTCACAAGCTTGAATTGTTCCGAATTTTGCAACTCCACGCATAATCATATCATCAGAGATTACAACACCTTTAAACCCGAGTTTATTGCGTAAATATGAGATTGCGTTTTTGCTCAGAGATGTAGGGATTACATCTTTTTCAAAGCAGGTGCAATGAAGATGAGCAACCATAATCATCTCAATATTTTTTGCGCATAAAGCAAACGGTTTTATATGTGTTTTTTCCATTTCTTCCAATGACAGATTTATTTCCGGCAGAGTTAAATGGCTGTCAGCATTTGCATCACCGTGTCCGGGAAAATGTTTTACACAGGGGATTATACCGTTTTCCCGATAAGTTTGCGATACAATTTTTTCACACTTAATTACTTCATCAGCATTATTTGAAAACGCACGTTCACCTATTATCGGATTATCAGGATTTGTATTAACATCAATACAAGGTGCAAAGTTTAAATTGATACCAAAGCTTTTGAGTTCTTCTGCGATTTCTTGTGTCTGTGTTCTAAGAAATGCATCGCCCTTTTCATAAGCAAATTTTGCAGATAAATATTTTTTACCGTTATGTATATTTTCGGTGCGTTCAACCCTTCCGCCTTCCTGATCAATTGATAAGAAAGGAGCTGTAATTGATGCTGATTTAATATCATTTATAAGTTCTCTAAACTGTTTGAGCGATTGAATATCTTTGGTAAAAAATATCATACCGCCAAGCCCGTTTTTTAAAGCGTCATTGTAACCGCCGCCCTCAGTTCCGAGAATAAACATTTGATATAATTTTGTTCTGATATCCATTACAAAACCTTTTCTGCAAGAGCGTATAAATCTTTTAATTTGCCGTTATCAATAACTTCTTCAATTTTATTCAATATTTCATCCAGCCCTTTTTTATCAGGTGTTTTGAAAGATTTAGGGATTACAATATCAGCAGTTGTTTTTGTTTCGACAAATCCTTTATTTTCTTTTAAAAATTCTCTGTAAGCAGCCAAAATATTTGTGCTTGTTGTATCAATTGAGAAATTTTGTCCTGTATAATATTTCACATCCTTTTTCAGTTGTTCAATATAATTTGTTATAAAATCAACTTCCGACAAAGTTTCTTCTTCGGAGTATTCTCCGCCGTAGCAGATGTTGTTTAAAAGTTCCTTCTTATCAAGGTGTTTGATATATACCGCCCACAAAATGCAGCCGAGATAAAATCCTAAATAGTTTTCAAGAAGACTTCTGATTTTGGGATAAAATAATTTAAACTGCTGTTTTTTTTGAGCAAAATTTTTATATCTGCTTAACAAATCATAAACATATTCAATGTTTGGTGTGAAAGCCGAAATATGCTGTATAAAACCCGGATCAAATTGTACGCCGTCATCAAAGTTCATCTTTTTTACCCTCTCTGTTAATTTTCGTTAAACTTATTACTAAAGCATTTCGTATTTAATTTTTTTCTTGTTGCTTTTCAAAACTTTTTCCTGAAACTCTTTGTCATACTGCAATCTGTAACCGTTAGTAAATGCTTTTACAACTGCATTTGAAAAAGTTCTTTTTGTGCTCCAGTATGCAGTGTGAGCAAAGAAGCAGGGGCGTTTGCTCCATACACTTGAGTTATCATAGATAAAACCTTTCGGGTTATTTATTTCAATGTCTGCAAGTTTTTCCACTTCTTCTATTGTAAGATTTCTGGTTGAAGGAAATCCTAAAGGGTCTTCACGATAGTTAACAGTAATAAAGAAAAGACCGTTTTCAATGATATATTTCATCATTAATTTGTTATAGTAATTGAGTTCATATTCAGGATCTGCCAGATCCGAGTAAAATAATACCAGCGGACTTGCAAAGTTTACAACGCCTTTTAAAGAATTAGGAGGTGCACAGGCAGTTTCAGTTGCATCTTTTAGTTTCAAATAGCTTTCTTCCAGTGAATTATCAACATTTCTGAAGACAAGGTGACCGCTTTGAGAAACAATACCTATCTCTGATTTAGAAAGAGCCGAAATACAAGTGTTTTGAACAGGGTGTTCTTTGACAAATTGTCTTACTTCGTCGCTGACATTAATCGTATTAAAAAGATTTTCAGGATTAATATACGGCAGTTTATTAAACATATATTCATAAGTAATAAAGCTGCCGGCAGAATATCCGTAAAGTACGGTCTTGTTGCCCTTAGAAGCTTCGGTTTTAATAACTTCGTTCAGCTCATCAAGTATAGGAAGCATATTGTGTTGTTTTTGAACCCAAATTGCATCATGTAAAAAAGAAGCCAGAACTGAACGTACTTCATAAGCAATAGTAGGGCTGAAAGCTTTAGTTAAGTCAAGTTGTTTGTGAACAAATTCTAAATCTTTCTGACTTTTATCACCCCAGAAAAATATTACGGGTTCTTTATTAATAGTGTATAATTCTTTATCCGCAAAAACTTTTTTTATTTGTTTGTTAGTTTCAAACTTTTTTTTCATAACAGGGTGTAATTTTTGTACCCCGTCAAGAAACCAGTTCCTCATTTTTGCATCGTTATTATTTGAACCGTTAATATATATAAAACTTACGCCTGAATTAGCCAGACAGGCATTTTGTAAAAGGATTGCACTGAATAATAACAAAAAAATCTTTTTCATAGATATATGATAGCATAAACTATACTTTCGGGCTACTCAAAAAAAGCCGGTTGTTAACCGGCTTTTTTATTTATTAATCGTGTTCTGCTGCTATAAACTTATATGCATAAGCTGCAATTGCGCCGCCTGCAAGGTTTGCGAGGATAGTTATCCAAATAAATTTGAATTTTACTGCTTTCAGAACTAAAAGTCCTATTGCAACGGCAGGGTTAAATGCGCCGATGCAGGTTCCGATTGTTGCAAAAATTGCAGCTGCAAGTGTTCCGCCGATTGCAAGTCCGTAGAAAGAATTGCCCTCTGTTGATTTAGATGTTGCAGTGCTTAATACAACAAAACATAATGCAAATGTAAATAACAGTTCGCATATAATCAGTGCCGGAATACTAAAATTTATTTCATCAGAGTATGGCGGAACTGCTACTAAGTAAAGAACAGCTCCAGCAGCAGCGGCTGCTCCTAAGATTTGAGCTACAGCATAAGGAACAAACTGTTTCCAGCATAATGCACCTTTAATACAAGCTGCAAGAGATACAGCAGGGTTGTAATGTCCTCCTGAAATTCTTCCGCCGGCATAAACCATAACCATAAGTATCAATCCTATTGCTATTGCAGGGATTGAACCACGTCCGTTAGGAAATATCGAACATCCGATTGTTAAAACCAAAAAGAATGTTCCGATAAATTCCATAAGGTATTTTCTAAAAAGTTCTTTCATATAAATCTCCTTTTTTCGCTAAAAATTCTAACACATTCTATAAGTTTATGCAATTAATCTTAATATTAATAACAATTTATTTTATATTTTGTTTTAAATTTATATATGAAAGTTGAATTAATTGCCTTAAATAATTATAAGTTTCCTCTGCATAACAATAATAAAAAGGCAGAAAACAATTTTATCCCGAAAGACCAATTAAACGCTATTCCTGCTGTTTATTATATGCCGATAAATTTCGGCTGTTGTACAGCACAGGATAACAGAAATTATTTTGATAAAGTCCGAAATGTTCACTGCCCTTGCTGCGGGGTGGAAATGATTACAGATAAAGAGGCTTTAATAAAAGAGGCTGAAAATGTTAAAACTGCATCTGAATTTGTGGAGTTTTTGAATAAATATAAAGAAAATATTCCTAAAAAATTCGGGAATTATAGCGATTTTGCTTCTAACCTTCTGGAAGCAAGACCTGAACTGGGCATAAAAGATTTGTTAAATATTTCCAGAGCAGGCGCAAACAAAAAAGTTGAACATAGAATGCAGGATGCTGTTGAATACGTTAAAGCATGCAAAGAGAACAACGATTTGTCACAGAAGGATAAACTTTTATGCGATGAGTTTATAAATCAAACGAATGCTTTTCTGGAAGAAGATAAAAAGTATCCTTTAGGAAAATATAAAAAAATTCTTCAGGAAACACTGGCAAAGCTTGAAACAAATAATAAATGGGAAATATATTCCAATGCAAAAAATCCTGTAGTTGAAGCAAATATCTACAAAAGTGTTTTTAACTACGATTTTGAGAGAGTAATCAACGGAGAAGCTCCTGCATACCTTGTGTTAAAGAATTTGTTTGATTTTTCGCAAGCTGTTGAAACCAGGATGCTCCAGAATTTATCCGAAGAAAAAGAAGAAGAATACAACACCCTGCTGGTGTGTTCAAAATGTTCGAACTCTGAAAGCAACGGAATAAAGAAGCTTTTAAGAGCTCCTGATGAAATTGAAAAGATAAACTATCAAACTTACATTGCAGATATGTCACGTGAGGTTTTAGAAAATCGTTACAGCGGAAGCGACAAATATCCGCTGTACGTTAACGGATTAATGAAAAGGGTTACTAAAGGGAATGTAGATGCCTCAAAATTTTTGAATGAAAGCAGATTTAAAACTAAGATTTTTTACTTGAATAGAAACGTTATTGAGTTTGATCCTGTGAATATTGACGGCATTCCTTGTGCTTGCTGCGGAAAATCTACTATTACCCACAAAAAAAAGGTTGAAATATTTGAAAAAATAGCAGAAGCAAATAATATTAACGAAATGGATAATATAATTAATGATAATAACGGGATTATTCGTGAAAAGTATATGCCTGTCATAAATAAATTCCATTCTGTTGTAAAAAATAATCCTGATATCACTGAAGATGAAGTCGTTAAAATTTTGAGAGAACATACGGCAGGGGATATAAAAAATGTTATGAAGAATAATTTAAAGATTATGCATAGACTTCTTAAACAGAAAAATTTATCTTCTAACGACAAAAACAAAATTAATGAATATATAGCAGGTGTCAAAAATGATTTTATTGATGTAAATCCAAAGAAAATAATTGATTATAAAAGCTATAACGATTTAATCAGCAGCACCCTGAAAAATATGGAGTTAAAAAACAGGACGGAATATATAAATCTTGTTAAAATTCCGGTAAAGAATTTGCTTGTTGTGCAAACAAATCTTTTCCCTATTGCTGATACCGCAGAAAAATATAAATCAGAACTGAAAGTTATTTTGCAGGATATAATAAAAATGTCGGTTGCTACTAAAGATCATGTTGTGGCAAGAGATAAAGACGGCACCAATGATTTGAACAATCTTATTGTTTTGTGCAAAGACTGCAATCAGGATAAGACAAATTTTGATTTCAAATACTGGATTCACAGGCATCCGGAAATGAAAGAAAATTTAAATAATTATGCAAGGTTTATTACTGATAAAATTCATGAAAACGTTCTTTCCGAAAATTATTTTGCATATCTTGAAGAGTTGTCCGACTACATTAACAGGATTACAGACGGAGAAATCGAAATTCAATATGATGTATAATTTATGATATAATTCATTTATGTTTTATTTTGATGAAATTAACGGAAAAAGAATTTTAAAAAGCAGTATTTTAGACGGGCTAAATCATTTTTTTACTACACGTGAAAGTGTAATAAAAACTAAAGAGCCTGAATTTGAAAAAACGGTTGAAGAAAATATAAGGGATGTATGTGAATATTTAAACATTAAAGAAGATAATTTAATCCATCCTTCGCAAACCCATACTTCAAATATTGATGTTGCAAGAGGCGGAGTTACATCTTATCCTGATACTGACGGATTAATTTTATCAAATAAAGAACAGGCTGTATTTTTGAATTTTGCAGACTGCACTCCTGTTATAATTTATGACGGCAAAAAACATATTGCAGCGGTTTCTCACGCAGGCTGGAGGGGAACGGCAGGCATGATAGCTTCAAAAACGGTTGAAAAAATGGTATCTGAATTCGGCTCAAAAACTGATGATTTGAAGGCTGCAATAGGACCTGCAATATCATTCTGCTGCTACAATGTCGGAGAAGACGTATATAGACAGCTTTCTCAAACTGTGAAAGATTTTACGGGGTTGTATGAAATCCGTCAGGGAGATATTTTTGTGGATTTGAAAAATATAAATAAGACACAGCTTGTTCAATCAGGTGTAAAGGAAGAAAACATTGATGTCTGTCCTTATTGTACTGTTTGCAATAATAATTTATTTTTTTCGTACAGAAAAGAAAATGCTACAACTAACCGTCACAGTGCAGTTATAAAGTTATAAAATTTTTTAGCATTTCGTGTCCGTATTCTGTTAAAACAGCTTCCGGATGGAACTGTACACCGTAAATAGGATATGTTTTATGCTCTATTGCCATAATAATTTTGTCTTTTGTCTGCGCCGTAATTTTTAAAACATCAGGCAGGTTTGCAGTTTCAAGAGAGTGATATCTGGTTGCATAAAATCCCTGTTTCAAACCATTGAAAATTCGGCAGTTTTCATCGAAATATATTTGAGAAGTTTTGCCGTGTATCGGGTTAGCTGACTTTATGATTTGACCTCCGAAAAACTGTGCTATGCATTGATGTCCGAGACAGATGCCGAGAATTTTTTTACTTTTGTGAAATTCTTTTATTACATCCAAAGATATTCCTGCCGTATCAGGATTTCCTGCTCCAGGAGAGATTATTATTCTTTCAAAATCCAGTGATTTTAATTCTTCAACCGTAATTTTGTCGTTTTCAAAAATTTTCGGCTGCACACCGAGTTCTTTGAGGTATTGGACTATGTTATAGGTAAATGAGTCATAATTATCTATCAAAATCATAATTGCACCTCAACGATACCACGAACAGAATTTATGCAGAATATTTTTTCTGCTTTTTCAAGGTCAGATTTATATAGAATTTTTTCTGAAACATTCTTCATTGATTGTCTTAAAATTCCGTTCAATAATCCGCATTTAACGGGCGGTGTATATAATTTTCCGTTAATTTGCAATATAATGCTGCTTCTTGAACCTTCTGTTAGTTCTTTGTTTTCGTTAAAGAAAATTTCGTCGAAGATTTCACCTTTTGAAATTTTTTTGTAACTGTCGAAATAATACGGTCTATAAGTTGTTTTGTAATAAAGAAATTCATTCGAACTGTTAACAATAACCGGTGAAATTGAAATTTTTGTTGTAACGGGCGGTTTCAAATCTTTATATTCGGTGGTAATTGTTCCGTTTCTGTCAAGTAGAACCCTCAGCATCCCGTCTTTTTGAGGCTTAATTACGGGATTAGAAAATTTGAAACCGAAATGTTCGGCAGTGTTTTTCATTCTTTCAAAATGTTCTTTTTCAAACAGAAGTTTGCCGTTTTCAACTTTAATTGTTTCAATTATCTGGAATTCTTCATTAAGAAACTTTGTTTTTGTAATTGTTTCTTCCCATTCGTCCTGAATATCCGAATCCCATACAATTGCTCCGCCCGCACGATATTTAAAATTTTTTTCATTATTCTTTTTTTGCAGAATTCTTATAGGTACGCTAAAAACAGTTTCTTCGGGGCAAATCAGTCCTATAGCTCCGCAGTAAATATTTCTATCACCTTTTTCAACCTGTTCAATTATTTGCATTGTGCTGATTTTAGGGGCGCCTGTAATTGAGCCGCAGGGAAAGATTGCTTTGAATATGTCATAAAGTGCTATGTTTTCTCTTAAATCCGCTTCAATTTGGGATGTCATCTGATGAAGCGTTTTGTGGGTTTCGATTTCAAAGAGCTTTGATACTTTTACTGAACCTGTCTTTGCAATTCTTCCTAAATCGTTTCTTAAAAGGTCAACTATCATTACATTTTCTGCACGGTTTTTTTCATCGTTTTGAAGAAATTTGATAAGTTGTTCATCTTCATCTCTATTTTTTCCACGTTTTATTGTACCTTTCATAGGTTTGGTTAAAATATGGCTGTCTTTTAATGAAAAAAACAATTCGGGTGAAAACGAGAGTACTGTGTCATATTCGTTTTTCAGGTAAAAATTATACGGAGTTTTTTGTTTTGCAAGCAAAGATTGAAAAAGTTCGAAATCATTTCCTTTAAAAGGAATTTCAAAATCGTAAGTGTAATTAACCTCGTAAGTGTTTCCTTTTGCAATTTCATTTTTAATTGTTTTAATTGCATTTGAGTATTCTTCAAAGGTTATGCATGGGACGGGATTAAGCACAAAATTTCTGCTTTTATCAGGTAAAAATTGTTCATAATTTTCAAATACTTCAAAATATAAAAGCGGGAATTCAGAATTTGTTTTTGAAAAAGCTTCGTATCTTATGTAACCTGCAAGATAATATTTTTTACCGAGTTCCTCAATTTCGTCAAATGCTTTTTTGAGTTCACCGGATGTGAACGCCTTAATGGTTTTAATTGATTTTGTAAATAATTTGTTTGAAAATATTATCATAATTTGAGTATAACAAAATTTCTGCTATAATGAAACAGGAGGTTATGATGAAGAAACAAATTATTTTAGGATTAATTTTAATGCTTATTGCGCTTCCTGCTTTTAGTGAAGAAGAAATAAAAATAAACGAAAATAAAATGAAAAGTTTTTCGGGAACATATGAAACTGCAAGACCTAAATACCCTCCTTTGTCTGCTGCCGAAGAAGTAATGAAATCAGAGTATGAAAATGAAAATTCCACAGCAAAACCTGACAGAGCTACAATGCCTATGCAGATGAACGCTTTTACACAAAATTATGACAGCTCAAACAGTATGATGATGATGCAGAATGTTATGCCTAATATGATGGGATATTAGTATTTACCGAGATTTTTCTTTGTCCAGTTAAATATTTTCTCAAAATAAAAATCAGGGTTAACGCTGAAATCAAGTGATTTCATATTAATACATATTGTAAGCATTTCTTTGTCTTCTCCCTGTAATAGTTCAAGGAGTTCGCTTTTTGTTTCTATGTATTTGTAGTTGTCTATGTAATATTCAGTTTGCAGAATGTAAAAAACATTTTTATAACCGAGCTTAAGCGTATCAATTAAATTGTCATCAAACAAATAGCAGTGGCTGAGCATGTGGTAAAGGTTAGCGATATTTGTCTGTACTGCTGGGATTGCATCAGTACGTTTAATTAAAGGTACAAAATCTTTAAATTCGCCGTACAAAGAAACAGTGTCATTAAAAAGCTGGAAAAGTTCGTATTTCGGCCAGTTATAAATTTCATCCAGTCCTGATACAAAACCGCAGGCTTTTTCTTTAAAAGGCATTGACTTTATAATTTTGTTGTAGCTCTGTAAATCCTCAACAGTTATCTTATCCAGAATAACTATCACATCAACATCGCTTGTATCTGTTGCTTCGTTACGCTTGTAGCTTCCCTGCAAACCGATAAATTTTATTCTTCCTTCAAAAGTATCAAATAATTTTTTAGTTAATTCTTCAAGCCATTCTTGAATGTCAAATACCATAAACACCTCTTTAAGATTATATATCAAAAAAATCGTAAAAATGATAGAATTGATAAGGATATTTTTTTGTCAATTCTTCCAAAAATTTTACATACTGTTTTTCAAGTTCTGCAAGTTTTTCCTGACGTTTCCCTTCAAATTCAAATTTTTTGATATGGATAGCATATTTGTCGTTTTTTTCTTTGGTACAGACTATAAAATAAATCTGTGCACCTGTGAGCAATCCGAATTTAAATGCTCCTATCGGAAAATTAACTTTTTTACCTAAAAAATCGGATGTAAACACTGCATTGTCGTTATTAGGAGCAATTCTGTCACCTGCCATAAAAACAATTTCGCCTCTGTCAAGTTTGTCTTTAATTTCAATTGAAGTTGTCAAATCAATATTTTCAACCGGATATGCGGTAATAGGATTGTCTGATGAGATACGGTTAATAAAGTTTTTGAATGTAGAACATTGATTAGCCTCTAAAAATATATTTACTTTTATGTCTTCAATAACAGTACCTGATCTGAAAAATGTGCGCATTGCATTAATGTTGCCGAGATGAGAGCATAAGAAATAAATCCCTTTTTTTTCAAGTAAATCGGAAAATAATTTATTTTTTAAATCTTCGTCGGAAAAGTAAATCTTTTTAATATTAAAGTTGTCGGTAAACATTTCCATTTTATCAACAAGTGCATAAGAGTAGCTCAAAAAATGTTTGAATGAACTGAAAATACTGCCGTTTCCGTTAGCAATTTTCAGGTAATTCTGTGAACATTTTCTTATTTTGGGCGCACATGTAAAAGCAAACAATGTTACAAAAAAAACAATAAATTTAACGGCATTTTTTCCTGCAATATTGTAGATATACCATAACAGCATCAATCTTTTTTGACCTGCCGCCTGTTCTTTAACTTCGTACCATTTTACCATTTGATAATCCTTGTGAAATCCATTTTGCTACTTTCTCACCACTTCTAACAGCGTATAGTCATGAACACCGACATTTTCATGTTTTTCATGTAATTTCAAACCGGCTTTTTCAACAAGTTCAAGCATTCGTTTTTCAGTGTACATCTTGCTTTTGCCGTTTGCCATACAGGTAAAATAAAGTGAAATATGTGCAAGTGAATAAGCAGCTCCGTCAAAAATCTGCCTGTCTGTAAAAGGTTCCAGAATATAAATCCTTGTATCATCCGTCATTGAATTCTTTATGTTGGAAAGTATTGATACGATTTGTTCTTCCGAAAAACAGTCTAAAAACTGGCTCATAAAAACAGCGCCTGAAATTCTGGGAAATTTTGAATTTTTATCAAGAACATCTATCCCGTAAAAATTCAGTCTGTCATCTGACAAATTTTTCTTTGCAGCATCAATATTTTCCGGCAAATCTATCATATTTACTTTGCAATCAGAATTAAACTTAAGACAGGCACGTTCAAATTTTCCTGTATTGCCGCCAATATCAAAGATTTGTTCTAAAGGTTTACGGAAAATTATTTTTAAAGCTTCTTCAAAACATCTGTCAGAATAAAAATGGTCAAATTCAAACCAGCTTTTTTTCATTTTTTGCGGTAAAATTTGAAGAATTTCATATATTGTTTTGTGTTCGCCGATAAACTTTTTAAGCCCTGCAGGTTCTTCATCTCTAAAAGATTGTGTAAGTTCTGATGCGCCCAGATAACACACATCTTTTACAAAATTGAAATTAACTTTTGTCATTTCATTGTTTAAAAACGCATCTGCCACGGCAGTATTTGAATATAAATCATTGTTTTTACTGATTATACCTGCACATAATGCAGTTTCTAAAAGTGTTTCTGCCGTATATCTGGACACTTTGCAGGTTTCAATTATTTCATCCAGACCGGCTGGATTATCCTGTAGAAAATCCAAAATTCCTAAATCCAGCATTGATGCAACTGCCTGAAAAGTAAACGGTGCAAAAGCTATTTTTTGTGCATCGGCAAGAGCTTTAACCTGCGGTGATACGTGTCTTTTTATTCTTCTATATTTCATAATCCGATTATATCATCTCTCTTTTATACACACAAGGCTGAAAATATATGAGAAAACAAGCCCGATAGCAAGGATGTAACCGAGTGAACTTATGAGTTTAAATCCTGTAAAAGCAAGCAGGGTAAAAGAAAAAACGCTTGTAAGACAAGAAATCAAAACAGCATCAGCTGATTTTTTTGCCCCGCCAAAGCGGAAAACCGAATAATCCAGCCCGAACCCTATAATTAAGAATACTGCAATAACATGAAACAAATTAACAGGCTGATTGAAAATTCCCAGAAGCGCAAGAGATAAGCCGCCTGCAAGGATTGACGGCAAAAGAATTTTGCCTGCTGATTTGTAATCATAGATTTTTGAAAGTAAAATATAAAGAAGTCCAAAGATTGGAATTAATAATCCAAGACAAATTTTTCTGCATTTTTTTATTTGTGATGAAATGTCTTTTTGGAAATTTATTACCTTGTTTCCGTTAATTTCTCCGCCGTCGTAGCCGAATGCAACAACAATTGATGTGTTATCATTTATGAAAAAGTTATTTTTTAAAGCTTCAAATCTTACGTTGTAATCTAAAGGATAAGAAGTTAATGCTTCATTAATAACTTCTGCACGTTTGTTCGGAGGAAGGAAAACAGCATACTCATTTAGTCTGTTTACGTATAATTCTTTTTTTAGAATTTGTGTTGATTTTTGTTTTTTTAACGACGGAAGATACTTGCTAAAAGCCTGATATTCAATATTTTTTGTGCTCAATTCGTATGTGATGCTTTCTTCTTTTTCCAAAAGTTCCTGAAGATTTTTCCCTTCAATAACAAAGATTGACATCATTTCATTTGATTTTACAAGATCGCTTTGAAGTTTTTCAGCGTTCAAAAGATGCTTTGGAGGAACATACATGTTTTTAATATTGTCGTCAAAATGAATTCTGAATAAACCGATTAAAATAATCAAACCTGCCATAATGACAATCGGTTTATTGAATTTTTCCGGTATGACAAAATGCTTTACATGCGAGGGGTTGTAAATATTTGTGCAAAACAGCGGGTAGAATAAAATTACGAACAGATAAACAGCAGTTAATCCGGTTACTGTAAATACAGCTATTTGTTTAAGCAGAATGAAGTTTGAAAACAACAGCACAATAAATGCGCTTGCAGTTGTTAAAAGGCTTACGCTCAGGCTTTTGAATATTTCTTTTATAACTTCATCACAACTTGTATCTTTTTCATGAGAAACAAAAAAGTGTAAAGTATAATCCACGCAAATTCCGATTAAGGTTGTAGAGAATACAAACGTCAAAATATGAACGGACGGAAATACCAATGAAGTCACAAGAAATCCCGCATAAATTCCTAATCCTATTGTAAGTGCAATCGGCAGAAGCGGTTTAAAAGATTTAAAGTAAAAATATATCAATCCTATTATAAAAAGTGTAGATAAAATACAGATAATATTTATTTCAAGAGCGGAATGGGTACTTGCATAATAGGAATGCACAGGAGTTCCTGTCAGATAAAGTTTGACGTTATTTTTGCTGAACTCTTTTTGAAGAATAACAAGCCTGTTTACTTCTTCATTCATAATACTCGGTGAAAGAGCGGTATCTCCGTCTACATTAAGCATGACAAGACTGTAATATTTGTCGTTGAGTTGAACGGGTGTGAAGTTCGAAATATCATGATTAGTGCTCAATGACATTACGTAATCTGTTAAAAGGAGAAACGGATCATCCTCAATTGAGCCGATAGGCTGCATAATCGGGTTATACAGAAGCTCCAGCGCATTCTGTTCAATCCGGTCATAATTTTTATCCCGCAAAAGTCTTTCGCTTTTGTTGGAAACCAAGCCGTAATGATGCTTTTCGTAATTTTCTAATATGCCTTTTATATCAGCATCAGATGTTTGCATCTTTGTCTGGTCAATTTGTCCGTAGAAATTTTTTGCTGTATTTTCGCAAACTTCTGCACTGTCGCATTCGACAATTACATTTATCTTTGCAGAGAATTTTGTGCTTAAATCAACAATTGTTTTTTCGTTATTTGAAAAAATTGCTTTTAAAATATTGGTTTCTGTTTTAGGACGATGAAAAATCAGGAGCATTGACAAAAAAGCCAACACAACAATAAATAATATTCTTGATATTTTAATTATTTTGTTCCGCATTTAAAAGAGATATCCGTAGTTCCGTTCTTTATTGTGGAAATTTTTATCTGTTTAATATCGACCTGACCGTTTACGATTATGTTATTTATCTGTGTTGAAGCCGCAGAACCTTGTTTGGGTTTCAATCCGACAGTCCAGATATCATTATTTTTTACAAAATATAAATCAAAATTTTTGTCGAGATATGAGTAATTTTTGTTGGAAATAGCCATAATTACTTCATTCATTTGTTTGTTTTGTGAAGATGTGTATGAAACAGTTGATTTGATAGGATATTCTGTTTCGAAAATTGCACCTTTGTTTTTTATAAACTTAAAATTTCCGCCTGATTTTAAAACTGTCGAGCCGATTGTTTTTTCCTGTGTAAAAGTGCATACGGCATTTTTTAAGACAGGCATATTTTTAGCAATATTTTTACTTGTTTCGGAATGAGAAAATACGCTTTCCAGAGCAAAACATACGTTTGCGCATAAAAATAATGCTGCTGTTATAATCAAAAATTTATATTTCATATTCCCTCAGTTTTTTCAGAAAATTTTCAGGTGCGGTATAAACGCTTTCACGTGTTTTAATATCAACACATATTTGCATACTTTTAGCCTTAAAGATTTTTTCGTTTGTACCCGCATCATATATTTCATATTTAAGATTTAAAGCCGGTTCAACATCTTCAATAGTTGTTTTGATTTTAAGTTTTTGTGCAAATACGGCAGGTTTAATAAACTTTAAATCCATAGTTGCAACAGGATATGCAAAACCGTCGGCTTTCATATTGTCATAATTATATCCGATTTTGAAAAGCAAATCACATCTTGCGGTTTCCAGATATTTTATGTAGTTTCCGTGCCAGACAACATTCATGGGATCAAGGTCATAAAACGGCACTTCTATTAAAGTTTCAGCACTGATTTTTTTCATAGCATTATTATAAAACAAAAGAGCCTGAAGAAAAAGTTATGTCACCATTTGTAAATTTATAATCAATATTCTTTTCTCTTCGGTTTAAGGTTAAAGTAACCTGTACATCGGGTTTGATTACAGATGAAAATTTTATTTTTTTAACTTTTTCGGGGGTAAACTCAAGTCCGAAAGCATCTTTTATAAATTCTTTTACAAAGAACAGCTGAACAACTCCGGGTAAAATCGGAAAGTCAGTAAAATGACCTTTGAAAAAGTTACTGTTTTCAGGAAAAATCAGGTTAAATTCTGCGCAGTCATCATTTATCGAAAAACCTGTAACGTTAGGATAGGTTACATTAGTATTAAAGATTTCCGTAATCCGTTCTCTGTTGATTTTTCCACGTTCGCTAACAGGGAGGTCATATAAAAAACGCCATTTCTTAACTTTGTATGATTGTTTCAGAAGTCTAACCAGTTCTGACTTTCCTTTAGAAGCTAAAAACTTGCATCCTTCCGTATTGAGAACGGCTGCTGCACAAAGTTTATCATCCAGTTTTAAACAATACGATTTTTCAATATACTCATTTGAATTTAAGATATTTTCAACTTCATCCAAAGATATTCTTTTTTCCTGAATTTTAACAATTCTGTCATTGCGCCCTTTCACAAGAAAACCGTTTGCCAAAAACTCAAGGTCATCGTTCAAAATTAACTCATCTTCGTCAAAATACGGAGATTTAATTTTGTTGTTTTCAAAAATTACATTATCAAAAAATTTAAGATTGTCGTGTGCAGACTGTCTGTATGCAATAACTCCCGCCTCTGTACTTCCGTAAATTTCCGTGACACCGTGAGCAGCCGCTTCCAGATATTCAAAAACATTGTCATCAAGTTTTGCACCTGCGCTGATTATCATTTGCGGTTTGTGCTTAAATTTAAATCCGTATTTTGCAAGCTTTTCCAAAAAAGAGGGGGTTGAAACAAAAACATACTTTTCATAATCTTTAATATCTTCCGGATACAAAACCCTTTCTGTGTCGACTTTACACCCGAGAACTTCCGGCAGCATTACGGTAAAGGTTGTGCCGTACATAAACTCTTTTGGAACAGTTGATACAAAAACAGTGTCAGACGAAAATTTAAAGAATTCAGCCAAATCACGTCCTTCTTTAAGAACGCATTCGTAACTTTTTTGAATAATTTTGGGTTCTCCCGCAGAACCTGATGTGTGAAAAATAAATTGTTTTTTGTCCTCTTTGCCGGTTATCTTATCATTTGCCATATCTTCCCGTTTTTACCCTTTTCGTCTATTATTTTGTTACTCCCCATGGCTTTATTGTTTTCATCCTTTTTCATATTTTGTTCTCAAAATAATTCTTACAATATATTCTGCCCCGAACAGCAAACCTATTGCAATATATGAAATGCAGCCGTTATACAGTATCCATATTTTTGCGGGCTGAAACACGGTAATTATTGAAATCGCAAGGTTTATAAATAAAAAAACACACCAGACATACGTGAGTTTTCTTGTATAATCTCTTGAAAAGTCAGTTAATTCGCTGTCCATTTTTTTTGCGATTTTCTGAATAACCGTTTCCTTGCAAAAAAGTGATGAAAAGAAAACAGTAAAAATAAAGGAATTTGTAATCACAGGATAAAATTTAAGTACGTAAATTCTGCTGTAATGAAAGAAAACTATAACAAAAATTGTTATTAAAAACGGCAATATACGTTTAAGTTTTTTTAAATAATTAATCATAATAATTCTTCAACAGCAAGAACAACGTCATTAATCGTTCTGATTTGCTTAAAGTTTTCGGGTGAAATTTTCTTTTGAGTAAAACTTTGCAGTTTAACAGCCAAATCAACAGCATCAATACTATCGAGTTCTAAATCTTCAAACAAATCAGTTTCTGCCTGAATTTGACTTTCTTCGATTTCAAAATCCTCAACCAGAATACTTTTTAATCTATCAAAAATTTCTTCACGTGTGTATTTATTCACTGCATTAATCCTTATTACGGCTGCGTACAAAGTCGGCTATTGTTTTAACAGAGTAAAAATGTTTTTTATTTTCTTCTTTATTTTCACTCAAGTCAATGTGATATTTCTTTTTTAAAGCCATCCCGAGTTCAAGCGCATCAATACTGTCCAGCCCAAGTCCGCTTATAAAAAGCGGTTCTTCGTCTTTAATATCTTCGATAGTTATATCCTCTAATTCGAGCGCTTCAATAATTAGAGTTTTAATTTCTTTTTCTAAACACATTCTCAATTCACCTTTAATAATTTTATAACCCAATCAGGTGCTAAAGTCAAATTTGATGCGTTCTGAAATTACTTTTCGTAACTTGATTTCATCAGGTGCAGAAAACTGTGACAGCTTGATTTCGGGCTTCACAGTTATGTAATAAGTTATTGTTTTGTAGTTTGCATCATATATCGGTTGATTTTTTTGAAGAAAAGGGTAATCGCATTCGATTGTTACGGGCAGAATATCTGCGCCTGATGCAATTTGAAGCAGAGCAGGACCTTTATGAATTTTAATTGTATCTGTTTTTGATGTTCTCGTGCCTGTTGGAAAAATAATTATATTGTAACCGTCATTTAATGCGTTTACACATTATGTATTAAATTCTTCAATGTCAATGTTATTTGGAATATATACATTTTTAATAATATTTTTCAAAAAAATGTTATTTAAGAGTTCTTTTTTAGCAAGACATAAAGAGTTTTCAAAAAGCCCTGTTAAAATCAAAATATCAATGAAGCTCGGGTGGGTTGCAACGATAATTTTGCCTTTTACGTTTTTAAAATTCTCGACTTTTATTTTAATTATTCGTATAAAAATTAAAAATCCGGTAAAAATTTTCCATAATTTATGTATAATTTTTGAAAAATACTCTCTTTTTTGTTTATTTTTCAAAAAAATACCTGCAATCGGTAAAAACAAAAAACTGAGTATTAACGAACCAATTCCAAAAATAATGAAACTCAATATAACAAGAAACCCTCTTAAAACTTTCATTTATCAGCCCTCGTCATAATGTATAAGGGGCAAATATAATCTTTGCCGTTCAAAAAGTCATAGAAACTGTTTGGAGCAAGGTTTCCGCTGTTTGGTATAATTTTTACTTTTATTGCATCATCAGTTTTTTCAGGTCCGAGAAGTATTGATATACTCTCATACCTGTCTACGGATTCTGCAAAGCAAAAGAGTGTTTTTGTTTTATTCATTACGGCATCTAAAAGTCCGGAGGAAAAAGAGTTCTCTCCTGCTGCAACAGAGTTGTATTTGTTATGAATATTTTTTATCAATGAAAAAAGTCCGATAGTGGAATTGTGAACGGAGAAGCTGAAACCTGCCGGAGAAATCTCATTTTCTTCCTGCTTTTGTTTAATAAGTTTTACTACTCTTTCAAGTTCACCGTAGCGTGAAGCAAAAACAAGATCAGTATTTGTATCGCCGTCATAAACTTCAAGCATTGTACTGATTGCAATTTTTCCCGCAGGTGAAAGTTTTCTTTTTGTCATCATCGGGATAGAAGACAGGTCAATATTTTCACCTCTTGAACAAGCGTGTCTGTAAATAAAAAATTCCAAACTATTCATGTTAATATATTATCATGGATGCAATAGTTATTACAAATGCAGCTGCTATATGTGCTGACGGGCTTTCTAAAGATGAGCGTATTGTCAGAGGGAAGTCTTTTTATTTCGGAAAAATCGAAAGTGAATTTCCTGGAATAAGTGATGAAAAGTATAACCTTCGTTGCAACAGAATTTTAAAATATCTTGTTGATAAACTCGATTTGTCAGAATATGATAAAGATGAAATCGGTGTTGTAATCGCAACTACAAATTCAGGTATTGAGGAATTTGAAACCACAGAAAATAAGCACCACGCTGAGCTTGGAAATCCTGCTGAATTTTTAAAGAAATATCTCGGATTAAACAATTATGCTGCAAGTGTTTCCACTGCCTGTACATCAGGGATAAAAGCTTTTTCGCTTGCAAGGAAACTTCTTGAAAACAATATTTGCAAAGCTGTTATAACAGGCGGAATTGATACTGTTGCAAGTATGCCTGTATACGGATTTGATGCTTTGGAGGTTTTGTCACGAGATAAGACAAATCCTTTTTCCAAAAATCGTTCAGGTATAAGTATCGGCGAGGCAGGGGCTTTATTTTTGCTTGAAAAAAACAAGGACGGAATAAAAATTTTAGGAATAGGTGAAACTTCCGATGCATACCATGCGGCTACTCCTGATCCAGACGGTATTCAGGCTGCCGCAGCGATTGAGCTGGCACTTAATGATGCAGGATTAAATGCAGAAGATGTTGATTATATTAATCTTCATGGAACAGGAACAATTTCAAACGACATTATGGAAGCAAATGCTGTTTACAAAATTTTTGGCGGCAGTACACCGGCAAGTTCGACAAAACCTCTGACAGGTCACTGTCTTGGGGCTGCTGCAAGTATAGAAACATATATTTGTTACGAGATTTTAAAAGGGGTGCGAAAGATGCCTGTTCATTTGTATGATGGTGAATATGATAATAACATCCCGAAAATTAATCTGGTAAACGAAGATACTCCTCAGGAAAAAGATGTAAAAGTTTGTATGTGTAATGCTTTTGGCTTTGGCGGAACAAACGCAGTTTTGATTATAGGAAAGTGATATGGAAAAAGATTTAGCAAAAATTTTACCGCACGATAAACCGATGATTTTGATAGATGAACTCTTGGAAGTTGACCTTGAAAATTATTTTGTTAAAGCAAGTGTTACAATCAGTGAAGATAAAATATTTTTTAATAAAGAAATTAACGGGATTTCTCCGCTTGCGGGAATAGAATTTATGGCGCAGACAATCGGATGTTATGCTTATTTTAAAGCTGGTGAAAAAATTCCTAAAATAGGCTTTCTTCTAGGCACAAGGCTTTATGAAAACAGCCTTGAAAAATTTGAAAACGGAAAAACATATACAATTACCGCAAAAGAAATTTACTGTGATGATGAACTTGTTTCGTTTGAATGTTTAATTTATAATGAAGGTATAAAAGCAAAGGCAGTAGTTAATGCTTTTCAACCTAATAATGCAGAAGAATATTTAAAGGGATTATGAGTAAAGAGTTGAGTGATATGAAGAAAGTTCTTGTAACCGGTTCAAGCAGAGGTATCGGGAAAGAAATAGCGCTTTATCTTGCTAAAAACGGTTATGATATAGATATTCACTATGTTCATAATAAGCAGAAGGCTGTTGAAACTGCAGAAGAAATAAAGGCGCTTGGCAGAGATGCACAAATTTTGAAATTTGATATAAAAAACAGAGAGGAATGTGCAAAGGTTCTTGACGGTAAAGTCTACTACGGAGTAGTTTTAAATGCAGGAATTGCGAAAGATAACGTTTTCCCTGCTATGGAAGATGATGAGTGGGATGAGGTTATTGATACAAATTTAAACGGTTTTTATAATGTCTTAAAACCGCTTGTAATGCCTATGATTTCAAACAGGATTAAGGGAAGAATTATTACAATGTCTTCTGTATCAGCTCTTTCGGGCAACAGAGGTCAGGTGAATTACTCTGCATCAAAGGCAGGAATTATCGGAGCTGCAAAATCTCTTGCTTTAGAACTTGCTAAACGTGGAATTACTGTTAACTGTATTGCACCCGGTGTTATTGATACCGAGATGATAAAAGATGTGCCTCTTGATGAAGTTAAAAAGATAATTCCGATGAAGCGTGTCGGTCAGGCAAAAGAAGTTGCGAGCCTGGCAAATTATCTTATGAGTGAAGATGCTTCATATATTACAGGTCAGGTAATTTCAGTTAACGGAGGACTTTATCTGTGAAACGGGTTGTAGTAACGGGAATGGCGCTTGCAAGTCCTCTAGGATGCAGTGTTAATACGGTTTTTGAAAATTTGCAGAAGTTTAAAAACTGTGTCGAATATGACAAATCACTTGATCAGTATGATAAGCTTAATACCCGTTTGTGTGCCCGTGTAAAAGGTTTTGAAGTGCCGGCTTCGTATAACAGAAAAGTTTTGCGAACAATGGGACCTGTATCTGTTATGTCTGTGCGTACGGCAGAACTTGCACTTCAAGATGCAGGACTTTTGGGAAACGAGATTATTACTAACGGAGATTGCGGTGTAAGTTACGGTTCGTCATCAGGTTCTTTAGATGCTATCATTGATTTTTACGGAATGGAAGTGGACAAAGAAGTTAAAGGTCTGAATTCGGGATCTTATGTGAAAATGATGGCGCAGACAACAGCCGTTAATATTTCACTTTATTTTAAAACAACAGGCAGATTAATTCCTGCATCTACAGCCTGTACATCAGGCTCTATGGGAATTGGTTATGCCTATGAAGCAATCAAAAATGGTTATCAAACGGTTATGATAGCAGGTGGAGCAGAGGAACTGCATCCGACACAGATTGCAATATTTGATACGCTTTACGCAACAAGTTCGAAAAATACTACTCCCGAACTTACACCTTCGCCGTTTGACAAAAACAGAGACGGGCTGGTAATAGGCGAGGGGGCAGGAACTTTAATTCTGGAAGAGTACGAACATGCTAAAAAACGCAATGCGCATATTTATGCTGAAATTATAGGATTTGGAACAAGCACTGACGGAACTCATATTACTAATCCTAATTATAAAACTATGGGTACAGCTCTGGAACTTGCATTAAAAGATGCAGGTGTTTCTCCTGATGCAATCGGCTATATCAACGCACACGGAACAGGAACTTTTGCAGGTGATATAGCAGAAAGCAGGGCTACTGAAGCTGTTTTTAAACGCCTTGTTCCCGTAAGTTCTTTAAAAAGCTACACAGGTCACACTCTTGGAGCCTGCGGTTCGATTGAAGCTGTTGTTACTATTGATATGATGCACAAGAAATGGTTTCATCCGACATTAAACCTTAATGAAGTTGATGAAAACTGCGGAAAACTTGATTATATCCGAAACTGCGGTCGTGAAATTAATACTGATATTGTTATGTCAAACAACTTTGCATTTGGCGGTATTAATACTTCATTGATTTTTAAAAAGATTTAGTCTTCGGTTTTCTAATAAACACAAGCATAGGTATTAGCAGGAATGTTGCAAAAGCAAACCATCTGAACGTATCAATATATGCCCATAAGTGAGCCTGCTGAACCAGCTGCTGATAAATTTGCCCCTGTGCCATAGCATGAGCTGTTGCAGTGTCTGCAATTTGTGAGAAACTTCCTGCAAGTGCGGCAACACGTTCCGTAAAAATGTTGTTTGTTTCATGAAGGTGATTTGTCATCATATGCTGATGTGCTTGTGCATATCTTGCTACCATTGTTGTAGCAATGGATGTGCCGATTGCTCCGCCTATATTTTTAAGCAGGTTTTGTAAACCTGTAGCGTTAGTCATATTCTCATTTTTGGTAGTAGAACAGGATAAAGGTATCAAAGGCGTTAGAGCCATAAACAATCCCGAACCGTATAAAATGTTTGGCAATGCAATTGTAGTAAGATTGATTTGAAGATTTATCATTCCGAAAAATACACTTCCAAATCCAAGAAGAATTAAGCCAATCATAACAATACGTCTGTCCCCTAATTTTTTTGACAGAGTTAAATACAAAGCAACGCCTATGAAACTGCCTACCCCTCTTGACCCCATTGAAAGCCCGCTTAAATATGCCGTATACCCGAGCAGGTTTTGCAGCATTGACGGAAGCAGGGCTGCTGATGAAAGGAATACTCCCATTAATATTACCTGAACAAGAGTTCCGAAAAAATATGTTCTGTCTTTTAATACACTTAAATCAATTAAAGAATTTTTATTCCTTGCCTGTGAAACAAAAAACAAAACAGCAAAAATTAAAGAAAATGCACTTAACCAGCAAATCCACGTTGACCCGAACCAGTCAGCATCATTACCTTTATCAAGAACAACTTGCAAAGCAACAAGCCAGCCTGATAAAAACATCATCCCCATATAATCAAATTTAACATTTTTTTGTTTTTTCGCATAAGGAGGATCTTCAAGCAGATTTTTGGCAAGAAATACACATAAAAATCCCAGCGGAATATTTATGAGATATATCCACGGCCAAGACCAGTTTTCTGTAATCCATCCTCCGAGAACAGGTCCGATTAGAGGTGCAAAGATAACTGCAATTCCAAATATTGCCATAGACTTTGGTCTGTCTTGCGGAGGAAAACTCTCAAGCATGATTGATTGTCCTAAAGGCAAAAGCCCTCCGCCTCCAAGTCCCTGTAAAAAACGTGCAAGAACTATCATAATCATTGAATTGGAAACAGCACACAAAAATGATGAAAAAGTGAAAATAATCGTACAAATTATAAAATAATTCTTTCTGCCGAAAAACTTTGAAGCAGAACTCACAAGAGGAATTGCAATTCCGCTTGCTATCAGATAGCTTGTCAAAACCCACGTTGATTCGTTTAAACTCACTGACATTGAACCGGCAATATATGTTAAAGCTACGTTGGATATAGTTTCATCCAATACAAACATAAATATTGCAAGCATTACGGGTACAATCATTAACCAGGGGTTAATCGAGGGATGCCACTCTTGTTCTGTTTTCAGGCTCTGTGTCATTTTTATTGTTCTCTTTTATTTGTCTTTATAAAATAGTTTATCCAATCCTTTTGCAATCCCTAAATGTAAAAAAGTAAAAGCAGCTGCTAAATAGGCTGTATATTTATGAACTTTCATTTTATTTTGGAACTTAACACTTTTAAGTCCGGTAATTCCACAGGCTGTCCCTGATGCGATTGCCGCATAACCTGTTGCGGAAACCAGTTTTTTATGAGCTTTCCGCCTGTTGTCATTCCGGGTTGGTATATTGGTTGAGATTGAATTTATCATACTTCTTGTATTTATTTTAACTCAAAAATTAGAATTATTAAATTTTTGATGTAATATATATAAAAATAAAGGAACTAAAAATGGATTTAGAAAAACTTATAAAAGTAGGCAAAGGTGAAGAACCTGCTGATTTAGTAATAAAAAACGGAAAACTCGTTAATGTTTTGTCAGAAGAAATTTATGAAACTGATATTGCTATAGTTGGTGATACTATTGCAGGAATTTCTAAAGGTTACAAAGGTAAAAAAGAAATTGATGTGAATGGAGCTTATGTATCACCTTCTTTTATAGACGGGCATGTACACCTCGAAAGTTCTATGCTTATGCCGTCAGAATTTGCAAAGCTTGTGCTTGCATCAGGTACTACAACGGTTATTTCTGACCCGCATGAAATTGCTAATGTTATGGGGCTTCAAGGGATTAGTTTTATGAGAGAAGCTACAAAAAATCTTCCGCTTGATGTTTATATGATGCTTCCTTCCTGTGTACCAGCAACTGATTTGGAAACTTCAGGGGTGGAACTTAACAGTTATGATTTGGCGTTACTTATTGATGCACCATGGGTTTTAGGTATTGCGGAAATGATGAATTTCCCCGGTGTTGTAAATTGTGATAACAGTGTTTTAAGTAAAATTCAGCTGGGAACATCTAAATGTAAACGTGTTGACGGACATGCTCCGCATTTGAGCGGCAAAGATTTAGATGCTTATGTTGCTTCAGGTGTGGCATCTGATCATGAGTGTACAACTTGTGAAGAAGCAGTTGAAAAGCTCAGACTAGGCATGCATTTGATGATTAGAGAAGCTACAGGTGCAAGAGATTTAGAACCGCTAATTCCTGTTTTGAAAAAATATAATACCCGAAAATGTATGTTTGTTACGGATGACAGACACCCAAAACACCTTACAAAACACATTTCAAGAATGGTTAAAAAAGCTGTAAGGCTCGGTGTAGACCCGATTAAAGCTATTCAGATGGCAAGTATAAATACAGCCGAATATTTTAAACTTACAAATCTGGGAGCAATTGCTCCGGGGTACAAAGCTGATATCGCAATCTTTAAAGATTTAGAAGTTTTTGAACCGCAAATGGTTATAAAAAATGGTGTTGTAGCCGCTGAACACGGCAGAATGATTATTGATACAACAGAATTCAAAACCCCTGCGCTAAGAGGTTCTGTTAATATTAAATACCTGAACATGGAAGATATACAAATAAAAGTTCCTCAAGAAAAAAATAAAATAAAAGTAATCAATGTTATTCCTAAACAGCTTATAACTAAAAAATCTGAAGAGACAGCAAAAGTTCAAAACGGTTTTGCAGTTTCAGATACAGAAAATGATATTTTGAAAATTGCTGTTATTGAACGTCATAAAGCTACAGGCAATATAGGTTTAGGTTTTGTAAAAGGATTTGGTTTAAAATCTGGCGCAATAGCCTCAACAGTAGCTCATGACAGCCATAATATGATAGTAATAGGTACAAACGATGATGATATGTATTATGCAGCTGTAGAACTTGTTAAATCTCAAGGCGGCAAGATAATTGTAGAGAATGGAAAAACATTGGCTCACTTGCCATTGCCTATTGCTGGTCTTATGTCTGACAAATCTTCTGATGAAGTTCAGGCAAAGATAAAAGAACTTGAACTTTCAGCGCAGAAAATCGGATGTAAGATAGCTGATCCGTTTATGAGTATGGCATTTTTATCTTTATCTGTAATCCCTGAATTAAAAATTACTGATAAAGGTTTAATTGATGTGAATAAATTTGAAATTACCGAATTATTTGCATAAATAGTATTTGCTATATAATTTTTATTGTAAATATCGGAGAAGAATAATGCGAAAAAGTATATGTCTTTTACCCCTTGCGTTTGGAACATTCGGACTTGGAATGTCAGAATTCGTTATGATGGGAATTTTGCCTGATACGGCAAAAGCTATGAATGTATCTATACCTGCAGCAGGAAATTTTATTTCTATGTATGCTTTAGGTGTTGTATTTGGTTCTATTCTGCTGATATGCTTTGGAAGAGCAAAGCCTTTAAAAAATATTATATTTACGCTTGTTTCTATTTTTACAATTGCCAATTTATTATTATCAGTTGCAGGAAATTATCATATATTCAGTATACTTAGGTTTATCGCAGGTTTGCCTCACGGTGCTTTTTTCGGAGTAGGAGCAATTGTTGCAGACAAGCTTGCAGACAGAGGAAAAGCTAATCAAGCTGTAGCAATAATGGTTTCAGGGATGACTGTTGCAAACCTTATTGGAATACCTTTAGGTACTTTTTTAAGTCATAATTTTTCCTGGCGAATTACATTTTTATTAATAGGTTTATTTGGCTTTTTAGTATTGTACTCTGTTAATAAACTTATTCCGGAATTAAAACCATTGCCTGATACTGGATTTAAAGGTCAGTTTAAAATATTCAAATCTCTTGCTCCATGGCTTTTAATCATAGCTGTGATAATGGGTAACGGCGGTATATTCTGCTGGTACAGTTATATAAATCCTCTTTTGGTAAATTTATCGCATATTGCTCAGAAATACGTATCATTATTAATGATTTTAGCAGGTGCAGGCATGTGTGCAGGCAATATTCTCGGGGGAAAACTTTCAGATAGATATTCACCTTCACTGGTCGCAGGCTGGACCCAGTTTATTGCTTGTATTTCACTTCTATTAATATTTTTGTATGCATCAAATCCTGTTGTTTCAGTTGTTTTAATGTGTATATGTACAGCCTGTCTTTTTGCTGTTTCTGCACCACAGCAGCTTTTACTTATAAAAAATTCAAAAGGCGGTGAAATGCTAGGTGCTTCAAGTTCACAAATTTCGTTTAATTTAGGAAATGCATTAGGAGCATTTGTGGGCGGTATACCTGTTTCAAATGGTCTGGGTTATGAATATGTAGCGCTACCCGGAGTTTTTTTTGCATTAATAGGCTTTATTGTACTGTTTTATTTTAATAAAAGATATGATAGTGCTTAAATTTATAACAATGATTATATATTTTTTATAACTGATAGTATCGCAAGTATAAATACCAATACTTGCCTGTTATGCATTTACCCTTATCTTGATATGCTATACTTGGTTTAGCAAACTAACCGACAAATCGGCATATAAAAAGGAGATAAAATGATGAATGAGTCTAATGTTGTGATTGATAATAGTTCGATAGTAGAGCATAAAATGATTTCACCATTAGGGAGCTTAGCAGTAGGTAAAGAGTGTGTAATTAACGGAGAACTTGTATGTACGACAGGAAGTATTGTAATTGGTAATTATGTGGTAATCAATCAAAACACAAGAATTTTCAGTGCTGACAAAATTATTATTAAGGATAATGTAATGATTTCCTGGGGTTGCAATATAGTTGATAGTAATATGCACTCAATGCATTCTGCTGACCGATTAAGAGATACGCAAACAGCTAGAGAAGCAATTCGTACCAATACGATGGGGCAAAATATAGATTACTCTAATATTATATCTAAGCCTATTGTTATCAAAGAAAATGCTTGGATAGGATTTAACGCTATTATTATGAAAGGGGTAACAATTGGTAGGGGCTCAATTGTGGGGGCAGGAAGCGTAGTCACGAAAGATATTCCAGATTATGCAGTTGTTGCTGGAAATCCTGCAAAGATTATAAAATATACAGACTGACAATTTTACGCTTATCGGTCAGTTATGTAGGTCGGTTTTACTAAACCTACAATATTAACTGGTTTGTGAATTAAAAAGAAAGCTAATTTTATAAAAAATAAAAATTTTCAAGTTACCATTTAATGAGTAATATGATTAATTTTTAAATTAGACAAAAAATACAGAATTATTAAAACAAATCAAAACAATCAGAGATTCAATCACAAGAGAATATATGCAATTGCCGGAGGCTGAGAAGGCTAATGCAATGAGTTTGTACAAACAATTGAAGGATTTAGGTCAATCACTTTACAGGTATGAAATACTTTTAAAAAACGGATTAACTAATGAGGCAAACGCAGAAATCGGGAAGATAAATGAATTGGCGAGCCTTATGAATTTATGCTATAATCCAATCAAAAGGGCAGAGCAAGCACAAAGGGACTTTATGATTTTGACAAAATCCAGTAAGCATCATGAGTATTGTGTTGCAGGTATTGACTGTGCTACAGTAAGTTTGTCCGTTTGATGTCACACAATGATGACAAAGAGGGCGCATTATCAGGGGATCAAATGCACTATGACAATGATGCTGAAGAATATAAAAATATTGCCGTCACCGATCCTGATTATCGTGATAAAAATGAAAAACTTGTAAGGGCAAATATAGTATTCAGCCTCCCGGATGGAGATTGGAGCGAAGAACACGGAAAATATTATAAATTTGCAGCTAAAATATTCAAGGTGGCTTGAGGTAATCCATGGCAAATATTTTTACAATAGGATATAGTGCTTTTGACATTGATGAGTTTATAGATGAATTACAAAAGAATTCAATAGTTTGTGTTGTCGATGTCAGAAGCAATCCTATGTCTAGCGAATATTATAAAGATTATAACGGGTATAATTTAGAAAAAATATTAAAACAACACGATATACACTATCGTTCTTATGCACGTGAATTTGGTGCGAGACAGGACGACCCTGCATTTTTCTCAGACGAAGGTTATGTGGATTTTGAAAAATTTACACAATCTGAACAGTTTAAAAATGGGTTGGCTAAAGTTAAAGCGGGATTTGATAAAAATTATAACTGCGTTCTTATGTGCGCTGAAAAAGATCCAATAAATTGTCATCGCAGTATTATGATTGCTCATGCTTTGCAAAAAACCGGAATAGAAGTTTTAAACATATTGGAAAATGGAGAAATTGAACGACAAAGTGAGACAGAACAACGACTTTTGAACATTTACTTTCCCAATCGCAAACAACAGAGGCTATTTGAGAAAATGCCCGCTGAAGAAGTATTAATTGAACAGGCTTATAAAAAACAAAATGAAAAAATCGGATATAGATTGGAGAATGTATGAAGATTTTCACAATGTGAAATACGCACCAACAAAAGATATTTTGAGTGATTATAAAAAAAATAAAATTTCTTGGCAAGCTTATGAAGTCCAATATGAAAAATTGATTTCAGAGCGAAAAGTTGAGAATTTATTCAAAAATGATATAGAAGATAAATATTCAAATATTTGTTTTCTTTGCAGTGAATTCGACCCGAAACAATGTCATAGACGGATTTTGGCGGAATACTTAAAAAGTATTTTAAATGATGTAGAGGTTATTCATTTGTAATAATAAAGGACAAAAATTCGTCTCCCATTGTCTTTAAGTTTGGAAAGTCGACTGCATGGTCAATGACTGTATTTAAGAAAGGACTTTTTTTATTTGCGGAAAGAGAATTTTGATGCAACCTGGGTAAAATTCTCTAAAAATTGTATCAAATAAATTCTCCTTAATCAGCGCAAGCCCAGACGTTGCTGGGAAAATGCTATTGAAAATGCGGCCATAAAAAGTTTCTCGATTTTAATGGTGGAGACGAGGGGAGTCGAACCCCTGTCCAAAATGGATTAAAACAAGCTTCTACGAGTGTAGATATTTATTCTCTCGGATTATTCAGGGAATATCAAAACCTTTTAAATAATCCAAAGTGTTTTTTGCGGAAACACTAACCTTTAACGGTTATCTTGATACGTCTACCGTCATCGACGCACTGCCGCTTGCATAATGGACCCATAAAACCGGCAAGCTGGGCTCTATGAGTAGCTATAATTAGCGACTACGCTGCTAAAGCTTGTGCTCTAGAGAAGTCTGCTTTAATTACGTTGTTAGCATTTAATTTGTTTTGCTCGTTGATAACCGAGAACAGCGCTCGAACCCGCAACCTGTTTTCACCGAACATCCTGTCAAATCCAAAACGTCCCCATGAATGGTTGTTTGGGACGTTTGCTCCTGTTGTGCTCGGCTTTCGCCTGCGCTCCCACGTCGCTGTCGTTAAGTTCAATCCTCAGTTTGCCGGCTATTCGCCGCCAAATTCGGATTTCACTCCGGCTGATACGTTTCAAAACGTCCCCATATTTAATTTTTAATGTACTGTAATTTTATTATAACTTGTATTCCTGATTTTTCAATCTTTTTTATTATTGATGAAGCTGGAATGAGCATTTTGTGCAATGTGCTTTGGGATTATACATCAAATTATCTTCAAGGTCATACAGTTTTTGTATTCTTGTTACCAGGGGTGCGCCGCATACAGGACATTTCAGACCGCCTGCTCCGTTTAAGATTAATTCTTTCAGACTTTCGATAATCTGTTCTGACACTTCGTTATTGGAATAATCTTTTTCAAGTTTTTTTATTTCTTCAGGTGTACATCTTAGAACTTTTGCAAGATTTTGACGGACGGTTACAGATAAGAATAAATCTTTTCCTGATTCAATATCTTCTATTGTTTCAAGCGGAAGGTTGGTTTCCATTGCTAAACCTTTAGCGGAAAGTCCCAGATCATCTCTTTTATGTTGTATAAATTGTGCTAATGTCTTCATAATTTATATTTTATAACGTAAACACCCTCTTTATTCAAGAGGGTGTTTTTTTTATTGTGTAGAAAAAGTTCTTTTTTTTTTTATTAGTCGCCGTAATCCCAGCCATCATGTTTATAGTCATTTCTTTTTGCATAATCAGAATAGATTACTGCCTGATCAAAGTCATATTGAGCGAATTCAGGATTTCCATTTTCATCATAATACGGTTCGCCTGTTTCCGGGTCATAGATGATAGCGCCGTATAAGAATGTACCTGGTTCTTCTCCTTTTTCATAGTCACCTTGATAGATTAAGTTGTTGTTTTTATCAAAGATTGATCTTATATTTCTTTGACCGTTTCTTCCGTTTGAACGAATTTCATAACCTGCATAACTGTATAAATATTGTTCGTCATCTTCAGGTTTTTTAGCAGTGTCAGCCACGTATCTTGTAATTTTAATTCCTTTTCCGGGAACGTCATTAATTACAGCTTTCATATAAGATGTTTTCGGATTTTTGTCGTCATACATATCTACAACTTTAGTTACAACTCCCAATTGACGTTTATTTGTGTCAACGCTGTCAACCATTGATTCGTAGAATTTGTTGTCATATCTGTTATGGGCTTTAGAACCTACGTATGCAACGCTGTCTCTGCCGGAACCGTCAGGTTCGGGACCGTCAACAGGAATACCTATATTTATACCTTGAGCAATTAAAGAATCTGCTAAGTGGAAAGGATAATCTTTTACATGAACAGGTTTAATTACAGTATGTATAATCGTATCTGTTTCATGAATTGTATCAGGTTTAATAATTGTTATTGTATCGTGATGGCAGCCGCCGCCGATATTAATATATGCATTAGCAGAAGCTGAAGAAGATGATGATGAAGAAGATGAAGCTGATGCTATAACATCATCTGGACCACAGCTTGATAATGTACCTGCTGTTGCGCCTAATGCCATTAGACCTAACGTAAGATTTCTCATGGCTTTGCTTGCATTAGTTGATGCAGGTGTTGTTTGTTGCGGGTAATTGTTTTGAATTTGTTGTTTTTGTTTTTTATGCTTCTTTGCTTGACCTTCAAAGCTTAAAACATTAGTACTGTTAATTGCTTGTACTTCCATTTTAGTATTTAACCTCCGATTTCTACACTTGTGAGTAATAATATAAAGAAAAAACATGTTTTTAATTGCTACATAATAATAACAAAAACATGCTTTTTCTTAAATTTCTTATTATATTTGCTTTTTAGCAGTTTACAAATTGTAATAAACTTGTTACAAAGCAGCTAATTTTTCTCTTACAAGAGTTTCAACAGTATTAAGAATATCCGGATTTTCTGCTAAAAATTCTTTAGCTTTATCTCTTCCCTGTCCTAATTTTTCTTCGTTAAAGCTGAACCATGAACCTGCTTTTTTAACGATATCAAGGTTAACTGCTACATCTAAGATATTACCGATTTTGCAGATACCTTTACCGAATATGATATCGAATTCTGCTGTTCGGAAAGGAGGTGCGACTTTATTTTTCAACACTCTTACTCTTACATGGTTTCCGATATCTTCGCCGTCGCCTTTAAGACCTTCTGTACGTTTAATTTCCATACGAACGGAAGCGTAGTATTTCAAAGCATTACCGCCTGTTGTAGTTTCAGGGTTTCCATACATAACACCGATTTTCATTCTTAACTGGTTAATGAAAATAACTGTAGTATTAGTTTTTCCGATGATACCTGTCAATTTTCTTAAAGCTTTACTCATCAAACGAGCCTGCAAGCCCATTTGCTGGTCTTCCATAGAACCTTCGATTTCTGCTTTAGGCACAAGTGCGGCAACAGAGTCGACAACGACAATATCAACAGCTCCTGAACGTACGAGTTCTTCTGTAATATCAAGAGCCTGTTCACCTGTATCTGGTTGTGAAATTAACAAATCATCAACTTGAACGCCTAAGTTTCTTGCATATTCAGGATCAAGAGCATGTTCGGCATCAACGAAAGCTGCGATACCGCCTCTTTTCTGGCATTCTGCAACAATATGTTGGGCAAGAGTTGTTTTACCTGAGCTTTCAGGTCCGTAGATTTCGATAATACGTCCACGTGGAACTCCGCCAATTCCCAGTGCAACATCTAATGATAATGCGCCTGTAGGAATTGCATCAACGTTAACGGTGGCTTTATCGCCAAGTTTCATGATAGAGCCTTTACCAAAATCTTTTTCAATTTTTTCAATAGCAAGTTTTAATGCTTTACTTCTTTCATCTGTATTAGATGAAATTTCAGCTTCTTTATCTTTTACAGCCATAATTTATCCCTTTTAATTTTTTATTCCCAAGCTTGTTTTTCTCTTTTTTTGTAGAAGCCTAAACCTACCGGTTTATAGGCATGAAGGTCATTTTTAAGCTGATAGATTTCTTTATTAAGATCAATAATTTTTTGTCTTAATGTTTCGTTATCTGTTTTGCAGCGGATAAGTTCAACTACAACTTCATCCATGCCTTCGAGTTTTTCGTCAATAACTTTGGCAATTCTGCTGCTCAACTTATTTTCCATCTCTTTTAATGAACTTAAAATACTTAACATAGCTGAGGGTTTAGCTTCTGTTCTAGCCAAAGGTTTGTTAACGCCTTTCATTGCCTGTACTTTTCTAAGGTTTTTTACTTCTTCATAAGAAAAATAAGTTTGACCTTTACTGTTTTTCTTAGGCATAATAGAAGCTCGTTTGCACAGTTCAACAATCTCTTTGTTATCTGTTTTTAAAATATTTCTCACTTCTTGTGGAGATAAAGTTTTCCCCTTCAACTCTTGTTCTAATATCATCTTGTATCCCTCAAAATTTCCCACTAATATTTTATTTTATATATAGTAAAAAGACAAATAATTTTACAATCTTGTAACATCGCTTAATAAATATTGAAGTGGTACTTAACATGTAAACATTTGTAACGATGAATTTAAAAAGGCTGAAACCTTGTTATAATCCCTCATAGGATAGGATAGGATAGGATGCGAGGCGAGGAGTAAAGTTTTCAAAAAACAGTCCCGATATTAATTGTGTACAAAAATGTCAAGGAGTGAAAAACGGGAGCAAGCGCACGTATAAAATGACCAAGGCAGTCAATGACCGAAAGAAGCGCAGCGACCGGCATAAGTACATCAAATCCAACGAAAATTTGCAGAAAGGGTAAAAAAAATGGGATTAGCAGCAGGTCAAGCCCGGTTATTAACAATAACAGCCAGAAAATCTGATTGTGAATTCAGATCAATGAGCCTTTCTCATCAAAAGATTTCACTGTCACGTCAGCTTGCTGATCTTTCAAACGAGTATCAGAATTCCTTAAATCAATCAAAACTAATCTATGATTACTATGGAACAGGCGATACCAATACTCCTTTATCTTATGGCATATTAATGACACCATCTACATTAAACGATTACATGCCTACAACAATAACCGATACATTAGGCAGAGTTGTGTTGAACAGCCAGTATGCCGCAGCAGCAAAATCAGCAGGCATTCCTCAGGAAGGTTTGGGAACTTTGCCTTCTGAGGCTATGCGTAATGCATTTATATTGGGTTTACAAGCCAAAGGTGTTATAACAAACACTCTAGCCAACACAATTCTAGGTCTTCCATATAATCAGGAAGCAGGTTTTGGCGGAGGTTCTACTGTCAGTGTAACTACAATGACGGGAAATATCAGCGAATTACTTGAACAGCTGAAAGCTAACGGTCAATCTGTTGATATTTCACTTGATAATGTTAATACAGAAGGTGTTGACAGTGCCTGGTTCCAGGTTTCTAATCAGGGAACCGTTACTGATTTAAACAGCTCAAACAAAAATGTTTCTTTAACTTTATCTGATTTGTTGTCACGTGATGATACTTATATTGCTTTCGGCAACCAAAAGACAGGTGAATATGCTCATGAAAATCTTGTAGCATCAGCGAAAGATATTCTTTCTACAGTATTGGATTCTACCTATGAACAATTAGCAGCATTGCTTGATTTAGGCGACGGTTATACCGCAAAAGCTTTGGAATATGCAAGAACCGAAACAGAAAAACTGTTCCTGCCTTCAATAGATAACCTTAGAAATGAAGAATACAGAACCTACGTAGGTAAAGGTAACACAAATAACACATCAACTGAACAAAACCAAAATTATATGGGCTTTGTTTATGTTAAAGGCGAAAGCAGCATGTTTAAAAGTTCAAAACCTAAGGCTGCTGTTAATATTAATAATATGGCAAAAGCATTCTTAACTTACTTTGTTAAATATATGGACGGTGTTGCAAGTAAAGATGCTGACGGAAGCGATAAATATCACGTTCAAATCGGTCATTTGTCAGAAAATAAACTTGCAACATCTGATTACTTATTCGAATATACAATTAAAACGGGTACTGAGGTATCCAGTGATGATCTGGCGCAATCCACCTTCTATGATGCATTGTTTAACCAAATTTGTAAAAACGGCTGGACAGAAAACGAAAAAATAACTGAAAGCAGCTATATGCAGGCAATGCTTCAAAACGGCATGCTATTTATCTCAAAAATGAAAGATGACGGATATTATTATCAGGGTAATTATGCAACCGATCCTTATATAAAAGAAATTTCAGATGATACTGCAATAGCTCAGGCAGAGTCAAAATATACAACTGAGAAAGCAAAATTAAATACCAAAGAAGAAACTCTGGATTTGAAAATGAAAAATCTCGATACAGAAATCTCATCCTTAACAACGGAGTATGACACCGTAAAAAATACTTTATCCAAAAACATAGAAAAATCATTCAAAAGGTATAGTGCGTAATACTTGCTTTAGACCTATGTTTTTTATTATAATGAATTAAAAAAGGATATTGAGATTATGAAGAAAATTTTAGTGTTAATGGCATTTATGATGTCTGTTGTTTCTGCTCAAGCCGTAAACTGGCAGCCTGTTGAAACAAACAATCCTAATTTAAGCCTTTATATAGACATAGATACAATAAAGAAATCAGATAAACAGGAATATTTTTATGCAATAAAATTCACTGACGGAAAATCTCCCGAACGTGTTGCATTCATAAAATCAGATGCTTCTACAAACTACCTCGGTGTAATTTACTCAAATGAATACAGTGAAGATACATATAAACCTGCTGCTGTTTTTGCAAATCCCCGTGTATTTATGAAACCTCTTTCAGAAAGTTCATTTCTTGCAGGTGTACATAACTTTGTGATATCAGGAGCTGATACTGAAACCGATGTTAAGGTAGCTGCCGGTGAACCGGAAGAAATCACAGAACAAAAACCTGTTCTAAGGGAGACAACTGCTGTTATGGAAGATGATGTCAAAAAAGTAGCTTATGTTGTTCAGCCTTCTGCCCAGCAAAGAGAGTACAATATTAAAACTCTTAAAGAATATGTTTTGCAATTAAGCTGTGAATTGAACGAAAATTGGAATCCGCCAAAATCAGGCAAAAATTCTCAGGCAATAATTATAATAACTATAGGAAAAGACGGCGGACTTTACGGCTATGATTTTGCAAAATCATCAGGGGACGAGCCGACTGACAGGTCAATTCTGGCTGCTGTTGAAAAAACAGCTCCGTTTGCAAAGTTTCCAAAAATAAATAACAAAAATTCTGACAAATTAAAATTTCAGTTCGTATTTGACTATCAAAAATTTAAAAAGTCAGTAGAATAAAAAAAGAGAACCTAAAAAGGTTCTCTTTTTTTTAGAAAGTTTGTACAATTAGATTGCTTTTTGAACTTTTCCTGCTCTTAGACAAGAAGTGCAAACTTTAATTCTTTTAACTGTTCCGTTCATATTAACTTTAACTGATTGTAAGTTAGGTTCTTGAGTATGAACAATTTGTTTATGCGAGAATGTTAGTTTCGCTGCTTTAATCGGTGCTTTACCGCATACATCACATTTTTTTGACATAATTTTAATTTCCTTTTCTAGCTAGTTTGTGTATTTACATCATATATTAAAAATTAGAAAAATCAAGCAACATGTTAAAAATGTTTAAGTCTGAACCTGCAAACCCTTGTTTTGTAACAATTTTACAAATACTTGAATTAAATTTTTAATTATGTTATATTCTGTCTTGAAGAACAATTTAAAACAATTAGGGTATGGAAAATGAAAAGTTCAACTATCAGAAGATCAAACTTATCTAAAGAAAAAATGGCTGTACTGGAAGCTTTATCCAAGTATAAACAAGATGCTTACGATAATTCTCCGGGTGTATATGTCAGACCTAATAAAGAAAAAGAGTTGGATGTTTTATGGCAAAGCTTTAAAGTAAATCAGCGCAATGACAAATCGCCAAGCATTTATCTTGCGACAGGTTTTATTGCAGGTGCTGTAGTTATGCTTATTCTTACAGTGTTAATCAGCTTCTCTGCAAACAGCATTAAATCTGTTGAAGAACAGGTTGCATCAGCGCCGGTTCCTGTAAAGAAAGAAAAATTGAGCTTGAATTTTATTCCTTCATCCGAAAAAGTTGAAGAACAAGCAGCTGCAAATGAACAATATACTGTTCAAAGCGGTGATACAATGGAAAGTATTTTAATAAGATTTTACGGCTCTTACAGCAAAGATAAAGAAGCTTTGGTGTTAAAGACAAATAATATGACAAACCCTAATAAACTTGCTATCGGTCAAAAGTTGACAATCCCTGTAGAACCTAAAGAGTAAGTTTAAAATCAATATTAAAAAAGACTGATTAAAATAATCAGTCTTTTTTTTATTAGTATGTCATTTCCCAGTTATCGTTGAGAATTTTACCGAAACACCCGTGCCAGCTTGCTCCATTATTGCTTGTACATGTAGCATAATTAGAGTTACGTTCATCTTTGGTCATCGGCGCTTTATTGTCAGTTGTAAAGTCGTTGTCATCAATTAGTCCGTTGTTATATAAAAATATTGGGAATAAATCTCTGCCTACTATATTTGGTCCTTTTTGACCGTTTATATCAACATAAAATTCACAAAGTATATCTCCGTTAGGTCTGTAACTTATGCCAATTGATGTGCCGCTTGCGATTACGTAATGTGTTCTTGGCGTATACCAGGATGTTACAGTTGTGCCTGAAAGTTTTTTATAAACTCCCGCTGCTGGAAAACATGGAGTTCTGTCAGAACCGCATTTTTGAACAACTTTAAAATGGTCTTCAATAAAACTTTCCGCTGCGCTCTGTGAGGTTAGTCCTGCCTCTTTCAGATTAATTGCATTTCTTTCAGTTTGATACTGAACGGCAGCCTGCTGTAGTTCGTTGTACACTTTGTGTAATTGAGTAACATAAGATTGTCTTTGATAATTATGCATCAAAGACGGAACAGTCATTGCAGAAACAACTCCAATAATGCCTAAAGTTACTAAAACTTCGGCTAGAGTAAATGCAGACACATTGTCATAATAACAGCGCTTCTTCTTAAATAAAACAAAATTTTTAAAAAATTTGTAAAAGCGCCCCTTAAAAGCTCTTTCCGATATATCTACGTACGTAATACCGGGGGGGGGGCAACGCTTAATGCTTTTGTCTCAATCATTTTCAGCCTCCTTTTTTATCCTCTTTGCCGACAATTGTCGGATTTTCTATATCTTCGCCAGAGGCTAAAGCCTCCTTATTGCTTGTTAAAAAAATATATGCTTCTTTTATAATATTATAACACTTCGGCTGACTGATTTCAATATGCGTATTAATTCGTATATTTACGGTTAACAAGTTCATCGGGCAGAAACTGCTGTTTGACTTCAGGCGCATCATGCGAGTATACATAACCTATTCCAAAACCGTAGTTTTTGGCATCTTTGTAATGAGCATCACGCAGATGCATTGGAGGCGGAAAATCTTTTCCTGTTTCAATATCATGAAGTGCAGCATCAATTGCCATAATTGTTTCGTTTGATTTTGGCGCACGTGCAACATAAATTACAGCTTGCGCAAGGGGTATTCTTCCCTCAGGCAGACCGAGAAGTTCAACTGCTTTGTATGCATTGATTGCGACATTAAGAGCGTTAGGATCAGCATTTCCAACATCTTCTGCCGAACAGGTTATAAGTCTTCTTGCTATAAATCTCGGATCTTCCCCTGCCGCAATCATTTTGGCAAGATAATATATTGCCGCATCAGGATCAGACCCACGCAAACTTTTTTGAAAAGCAGAGGCACAATCGTAATGTTCCTGCTGAGAGTATCTTGTGTTGCGTTTCTGACAGATTTCTTCAATAATTTTTACTGTCAAATTCCTCCGGTTGTCTTTCAAATCGCTTGCAAAATAAGCATTTTCAACAACATTAAGCGCATATCTTGCATCGCCTCTTGCAAGGTTAATAATAAAATCTATTGCGCCTGTTTCGCAATCCATAGCAAGATAATTCTTGGCAAGGTAAGCAAAACCTTTTTTTATAATTTTTTCCATACTGTTGTCGTCAATAGAGTTAAGTCTTACAACCTGAACTCTCGACAAAAGTGCAGGAACAACCTGAAAAGACGGGTTTTCGGTTGTCGAACCTATTAGAAACAACGTTCCGTTTTCAAGATGAGGCAAAAGTGCATCCTGCTGGGTTTTTGAGTATCTGTGGATTTCATCTATAAAAAGGATTGTTTTTGTACCGCTGCGTAATGCATTTTTAGCACTTTCAACAGCTTCTTTAATTTCTTTAACACCTGATGTTACTGCCGAAATCTCAATAAAATTAGCGTTTGTTTTTGTTGCAATAAGTCTTGCAAGTGTGGTCTTTCCGCAGCCGGGAGTTCCCCAGAAAATCAATGAGAAAAGTCTGTTTGTTTTTAAAAGATTTAAAATAGGGCTGTTAGGCGAAACAACATTGCTCTGCCCTAAGAAATCTTCAAGAGTTTTCGGGCGGAGTATCTCTGCAAGCGGTATTTGCTTATTTTGATTTTCGAGTTCCGTAAATAAATTATTCATAGTATAATTGTAGCATGAAATATATTAAGGCTATACTTGCTGTTCTTATTATAATATTATCGGCTGCATTTCTAAAACCGTCAAATAAGCCTGAGAATGATGTTGTTTTTTGGACATTACAAATGAACGATTTTGCACCGTATATTACAGGTGTAATCTCGGAATTTGAAAAAGAAAATCCAGAGATAAAAATAAAATGGATTGATGTTCCGTTCTCGGAAGGTGAAAAAAGAACTCTTGCCTCTGTGTTAAGCGATAATCCTCCTGACTTAATAAACCTTAATCCGGATTTTACGGCACTTTTAGCTCAACGTGGGGCATTATATGAGATTGAAGAACAATATACAAAACAGTATAATCAGGAGATTACGGATGCATTAAAATATAACGGCAAACTTTATTCTCTGCCCTGGTATGCAACTTCTGCCGTTACAATTTATAATAAGGAATTGGCTGCAAAAGCTGGTGTTAAGCTTCCCGAAACTTATGAAGATTTAGCGGATATTGCGCCTGCCGTACGCCAAAAAACAGGTGCATATATTATGCTTCCGAATATTACAGAAAATGACACCATGCTGAAGATTTTGAATAAGTATGGCGTGACTTCGCAGAATATAAATTCAAACAAATCTGTTCAAATTTTTGATTACTTTAAAAAACTCTATGAGAAAGATTTAATTCCTAAAGAATCCATAACTCAAACTCACAGAGAAGCACTTGAAAAATATATGGCAGAAAAGATTGTATTTTTTCAGGCAGGCGCAAACTTTTTGAACATGATTAAAGAAAATGCCCCTTCAACTTATGCAAAAACTGATGTTGCTCCTCAGGTTACCGGAGAATTAGGGCAAAACGACTTTTCTTTGATGAATTTTGTAATTCCTGCACGTGCAAAACATAAAGAAGAAGCTTTGAAATTTGCACTGTTTCTGACCAACGATAAAAACCAGCTTGAACTTGCAAAACTTACAAATGTTCTTGCCGTCAATCAAAAAACTTTAAACGATGAGTTTTATACAAAATACGATAAAAATGACTTAACGGCAAAAGCTCGTGTAATCAGTGCAAAACAGCTTTATAAAATTACCCCTGTAATGGTAACCGAACGCAATCAAAAAGAAATCAACACAATAGTAAATACAGCTGTTCAGCAGATTTTGCTAAACAAAAACACCACCAAAAAAATTCTTGATGATGTTTCAAACAAAATTAAGTTAATGGAAGAAAATTAGCACCAGAAGCCCCTTGGACCGAAAAGTGTCGGACCTCCGAACATAAATCCGCTGCTGCATCCGCATCCGCCGCCGAAAAAGCTTCCGCCCCACATTCCCATACCGCCTCCGTATATCATAGAAGGCATCATGTAAGGGCTGTATCCGCATCCGAAAATTCCAAAAGGAGAAGTCAGCATAGAAGCTCCGATAAGCCCCATTGTACCTCTGTAATTGGCTTCCGGAGTTCCGTATCCCGCAGCCGAGTTAACAGCATATCCCAGATAACTTCCGGTTCTGTCACGAATATCTTTTGCCGCTTCATTTCTTATAGCGCCGTTCATAACATTAAGACCAAAGCCCATTAAAGCATCACCTGTATTGGCGCCTCTGTTTTTTGCATCAACATAACCAAGTGTACTGCCCATAAGTGCATTAACATTACTAAGTGCATAAATAGCGTTGTCTAAACCCATAATATTCTCTCGTTTTTATATACTTGTATATATATAAAGTATATTCTTTTCAAAAAATTGCATGAATTTTACTGCTTTGTAAAGTATTGTAACAACATGTTTTAAACTCCTAAAGTTTGAGCTGTTTATAGCCGAAAACAATAATAAGGAAAGTTTTAAAAAGGGATTTGAAAATATGGCAATGAGTGTTTACAATGCACAATACAAATTAGGGATTGATACAACAACTTTAAAAGAAGTTTCAAATGAAATCTTAAAACGTGCTGCTGAAAAAAACAGCCAATATAAGACTTCATCATCATCCAATAATATTTTCAAATCTGCGGATATCGGTTTGGATTTATACAAAGGCAACATTGATACAAAAGTTGCACGTCAGATTGCTATGAACAATTCAGGATTGCAAATTCAATTAAATCAGGAAGTTATGCAGTCTATTCAATATTTAAATACAAAAGCAGCCCAAAATGTTCAGAAAAATGTTGAAGGTAAAATTACGGTTGCACTGAATGAAGGTGTCGGAAATGCCCAAAAAACCGAAAATGCACCAAAATTTAACAGCATTATAAGCTTAGGTGCAGGCAAAGATAAAAACGGTTCAGCACCGTCATACAAAGGCGAATTCTTATTCATCAAGAAAGAGAAAGAACAGGAAGAAGCTGCAGCAGCTTAATGGTTGATTATTTATCTTCTCTAAGTTCTTTTGCAATATTATAGAATTCTTCTTCTAATTCTTTTTCAGCATTTTCACGTTTTTCTTCGTCTTTTTGCTGTTGATTTTTATTTTTGTGAGAATTTTCTTCTTCGTTTTCCTTTTGAGAGAGAGCTTTTTTGCGTTCGTTAATAACGTTAGCCACGTTCATCATGGCAAGAGAGTTTAAAGTAGCACGGAGAACCGCACTTCTGTCAGTATATTTTTCACTGTCTTTAGATTCTTCATCATCTTCTCTTTTTCTTTGCGAAAAGTATTCTCCGCCCTGTCCCATTTTGTCATCCTGAGTTTTGGCAGCTGTACCTGAAATATCTCCGCTTTTAAAGTTAAAAGAGCCTCCGATTCCGAAAAATCCGGCTGATCTGTTATCGACCATACTTTAACCCTCTATGTGTGTTTATACTATCTCGTGATTATAGTACCAGATTGCATGTCATATTAACTCGTCTGAATGGATTATTTTGCTATTATGTTAATAAATATTTACATGTGGAATGCTGTAGTATTAACTGTCCATATCGCTGCAAATGTGATTGTATATTGAAAAAAACGGGTATATATGTTATTATAAAAATAGAATAATTATGAAAGGATGTTTATGAGAAGATTTAAAGGTTTTACGCTTACAGAACTGATGGTCGCTTTAGCTGTAATCGGTATCCTTGTTGCGGTTGTTACCCCTGCTATTATGAAGACAAGACCTAATAAAAATAAAATGATGGTTAAAAAGACATTCTACACAACAGAGCAGATTGTTGCAAACCTGATAAATGATGCAAGACTTTATCCCGATATGAGAGAAGCCTGTGATGACAATTTTGAAGAGAATAATCCTGACGTTGATCCTAATTCGATATATTGCGCCTGGGGATTTGATTACACTAATAAAGTTACTTATGACGGTGAAGAATACAGTGGTGGCAAAAAATTCATGGGATTGTTTGCAAGCGGTTTAAATATCTCAAAAACTGATGATTGTTCTAATGATATATGTTCTGTAATCTATACTACCGACGGTGTAAGATGGGATTTAGCCGGTACTGATGGAGCTTGGACACCTAAAAAAGATACACCGAAAGAGGCAGGTATCGGATATATTATTATAGACGTAAACGGCGATGATGCTCCAAATTGCAGAGAAGGCGGAGATGACGGTGAAGGCAATACTTGCGATGGAGATGCTGATGATTTCGACCGTTATGTAATTGATGTTTATGCAAACGGAAAATTAAATATTAATGCTGATGATGCAAAAGCCATTGAGTATGCTACAATTAATACATCAATAAGAGATAACTTATAATAAAGTAATCGAATAATCGCTCCTGATTATTCAGGAGAGGAAAGTCCGTGCATTCAAGGACAGGCAGCCGGAGAAACTCCGGACGGTGTGAACCGGTGGAAAAGTGCCACAGAAAAGTTAACTGCCGATGGACAAAATTGTCACAGGCGATGGTGCAACGGTGAGGTAAGAGCTCACCTGCGTTTACCGGAAGGTAGCGGCAAGGTAAACCCCTGCAGAATGCAAGATTGAATTGAAGGCTATAAAGGTTGTCCGCCAACTTCAGAAAAATCGCTAGAGATTGGAAGTAATTCCAATACCAGACAGATGATTATTTAGAAACAGAACACGGCTTATGAGTTACTTTATTTTAATAAAAAAAAAGACCGATTTAAATAAATCGGTCTTTTTTACACTGAGTATTAATTATTTTTTCTTTGCTTTAGCTTTTTCTTCAGCTGCTTGTTTAGCTCTTTTAGCTTCTTCTGCGCTGTTTTGGAAAGATTTTTGAACATCTTCTTTCATTGTTTTTGGGTTGTATTCAGGATTAAGATATTCAATTTTAGCATTTTTCTTTAATGATTCTGTTAAATTATCAATCATTTCAATTTGTTTTTGGTTTTCTAAATAACCTTTGATATCATTTTTAACTTTTTCAAACGGATCCTGACCTGCTGCAGCTCTGTCAGTTACGTAAATAATGTGGTATCCGTATTGAGTTTTAACTACTTTGTCTGATACAGTGTTAGGTTTCATATCAAAAGCTGCTTTTGAAAATTCAGGAACCATTTCTTTTGCTGCAAAGAAGCCCAAATCTCCGCCTTTGACTGCTGTAGTTGTATCATCAGAGTTTTCTTTAGCAAGTTTTGCAAATTGAGTAGGATCTTTTTTGATTTCTGCTAAAAGCTGGTTAGCTTTAGCTTCTTTAGCTTTAATTTCTTCGTTAACTTTAGCTTTTAGTGCATCGCCTGCCAAATCTTTATTTTTTGCATCAGATTTAACGATTTCTTCGATTTCCTGAGGGTTAGCAGAGATTAAGATGTGTGATGCTCTTACTTTATCAGGATGTTTGAATTTGTTAATATTTTCATTGTAGAATTTTTTTGCTTCGGCATCAGAAACTGTAGAAGGTCCGAGTTCCTTAGCCAGTTTTTTCATTTTCACTTCTTCTTTCAAGTCTTTTTTGAATTGAGAAGCTGTAATTCCGTTTTGTTTTAACAAAGTATCAAGCTGTTCTTTTGAACCTAATTTGTCAATAATTTCTTTTACAGCATTGTCAACATCTTTGTTTGTAACTTCAATTCCACGTTTTGCGATTTCTTCATCAAGTAATGCTTTTACGATAAGTTCATTGATTACTCTTTCTTTAATCAAAAGATAGATAAAGCTGTTTTTGTCTTTTTTTACATCAATACCCATTGCTGCAAGCATTCCGCCGCCTGATTGTTTATCAAACATTTGGTCAAATTGAGCTTGAGTAATCTTTTTGTCATTTACTTTTATAATGGCTTCTTGTGATTTTAAGCCGCACCCGGCAAATAATACGGCTGATACTGCCAAAGTTGCCAGTAATTTTTTACCACTCATAATTGATGTCTCTCCTTATTTTTTACTATACTCATTTGTTACTTTATTTATATAATAAAACAAATCTGTCAAAATGTTAAATACTTCATTAAAATTCATATAAGCATTATTTAACAACAGAATTGAATTACCTTCCTGACAAGACTTTGGTGCAATTGTAAATTTTATGCGTTTGAGTATTTCCGCAGGAAGCGTGCGTTGGATAATTTTCCATTCAGGCTGGGTGTAAGGCGTGTAAATCCTTATATTTTCTTCGGTTTCACGAATAAGCGAAATTTTTGCTTCTGTTGCAGCAAGTCTGATTTTGATAAGTTTTATCAGATTTTCAACGCTTTGAGGAGGTTTGGCAAAGCGGTCTTTCCACTCCTCTGTAATATAATCCAGCTCGGTTTCTGATTTTACATCCGCTAATCGTTTATATTCAATCATTTTCTGGTCAGCAGAGCCCACCCATTCATCAGGAATATATGCTGTGACGTTAATATCAACGATTGTTGGATTGGTTTTATCTACAACCTGTCCCTGAAGCTCCTGAACAGTTTCTTCAAGAAGCTGGCAGTATGTGTCAAAGCCCACATTAACCATGTGACCGTGCTGTTTTGTGCCCAGAATATTTCCCACACCTCTGATTTCAACATCACGCATTGCAATCTGGTAGCCGCTTCCAAGGGTTGTAAATTCTTTAATTGCCTTAAGCCTTTGCATAGCATCACGTGTAATTTCTTTGGATTTTGTATAGAAACAGTAGCAGTAAGCCTGTCTTTGCGAACGTCCAACACGTCCTCTAAGCTGATAAAGCTGTGCAAGTCCGAATTTATCGGCATTATGAATAATCATTGTATTTGCATTCGGAATATCAATACCGTTTTCGATAATAGTTGTTGCAAGAAGAATATCGTATTCCTGATTTGCAAAATCAACAATAACTTTTTCAAGCGTTTTTTCGTCCATTTGTCCGTGACCTATTGCAATACGTGCATTAGGAACAAGTTTTTGCAGCTGCATCCTGAATTCATCAATTGTTTCAACACGGTTATAGAGATAAAACACCTGACCTTCTCTGTCAAGTTCGTGAGTTATAGCGTTTTTCACCATATTTTCATTCCACTCGCCTACAAAGGTTTTAATCGGAAGTCTGTTCTTAGGCGGGGTGTTGATAATTGACATATCTTTTATACCCGAAAGCGACATATAAAGCGTTCTCGGAATTGGAGTTGCAGACATTGTGATTATATCTATATTTTCACGCAGTGTTTTAAGCTTTTCTTTGTGACGTACGCCAAATCTGTGTTCTTCATCAATTACAAGAAGCCCTAAGTCTTTAAATATAATACCTTCCTGTAAAAGTCTGTGAGTTCCAATAACAACGTCGCATTCTCCTGTGGCAAGACGTTTAATTGTTTCTTTCTGCTCTTTTTGTGAACGAAAACGGGACATTAATTCAACATTTACACCAAACGGTTTGAAGCGTTCAGAAATTGTCTGGAAGTGCTGTAATGCAAGAATAGTGGTTGGTACAACAACAGCAGCCTGTTTGCCTGAGGTTACGGCTTTAAAAATTCCACGCATTGCAACTTCTGTTTTTCCGAAGCCAACATCTCCGCAAATAAGCCTATCCATAGGCTGTTCACTTTCCATATCGGTTTTAACATCGTTAATTGCTTTCATCTGATCCGGAGTTTCAGTGTACTCAAACGCTTCTTCCATTTCCACCTGCCATGTTGTGTCAGGCAGGAACTGAATACCTGATTGCATTTTGCGTTTTGCATAAAGACGGAGTAAATCGTAGGCAACCTGTTCAACTTCTTTTTTGACACGTGTTTTTGTGTTTTCCCAATCTTTACCGCCCATTCTTGAAAGTTTAGGCTTTATAGAGCCTGAGCCTCTGTATCTTACAAGCTGGTTAATTTGTTCGGCAGGAATATGAAGCCTGTCTTTGTTTGCATATTCAATAGTGAGATAATCTTTTAGCTGCCCGTCGATTTCCTGCTGTGACAAACCTTTGTATACACCTACACCATGAACGCTGTGAACTACATATTCTCCCTCTTTTATATCGTTGATGTTTTCGATATATTCAGGTTTTTCTTTGTAGTATGAGCGTTTGGATGATGTGACTTCTTTTGATCTTTTGTTAAATAATTCTCTGTCGGTGAGAATTATGGTGTTGAAATCTTCTAAAATTGCGCCTGCTGATGAAATGCTCTCATTGTATTCAACATTATAAATATCTCTTTCGGAAAGAATTTCTTTTACACGTTCGGGATAATCGGTTGCAATAATAATCCTGTAATTCTGTTTGTCGTTAATGTATCCTGCAATGTCATCAAGTTTTGCCCCGAAATTTTGTACAGGCTGTGAATTGAACTCGATAATATCATCCGTATCACTGTCAATAAAGTTGTTTAAGCCGACTTTTACAAATCCTGCCGATTTTTGGATAAAGTCTTCAAACGGTATATGATTTCTTCCTCTTAAATCTGTATTCAGCCCGAGTTTAAGATTTTCCTGAAGCTGTTCTTCAAAGTTTTTGTCTACAAATTCGTATTTTGCATAAAGCTCTGATGTTTCGTCAAGTACAATAATATAGTCTTTGAAATAGTCCAGAATGCTTACCAGCTCCTGATTAAAATAGTTCTGATAAACTTCGATGCCTTCAAAATATCCTTCTTCGTCTTCTTTTTTTATTTCAGAGGGAATTCCGTTTTTCAGTGTAAATTTATACATCGGCATAATTTTTGCAGACTTAATTTTTTCAATGGATTTCTGGTTTTCGTTGTTAAAATATCTGATATCAACGATTTCATCGCCCCATAGTTCAATTCTTACTGCATTTTTATCAAGTGAGAAAAAGTCAATAATATCGCCTCTGATGCTGAACTCACCGATGTCGGATACCATTGTCGAACGCTTGTAGCCTAAGTCAACAAACTGTTGAATAAGTTTTTTCAAATCTATTTCATCGCCGACTTTTAATGTAACAGAATTTTCGTCATAGAATTTTTTTGTCGGAAATTTTTCCAATAAAGTTTTGACAGGTGCAATCACAATATCGGGTTTCTCGCTTAAAATTCTTACCTGTTCTGCATAATCGTAGCGGTTAGGCGAAACACTTTCGTACATTGAAATATTCTGAAAAGGTATTAAATCAGCGTTTAATCCGAAAGCTTTTTTTAAATCATTCTGATATTTCAGGGCATTTTGTTCTGTTGAGGTTATGACAAGAACTTTTTTTTCAGTAATCTTTTGAATTTTTTGGATTAACAAAAGCCTTAAAAGCGTTGTCAATCCCGTAACGGCAAACGAAAACGAACGTGCAAGATAATGCTCGAATAATGCATAATTTTCATCGTTTTTTGGTGCTGTTATGTTAAACATATAATTATTTTATCATAAATTATGATATAATAATTTTATGAAAATCGGAATTATCGGATTAGGTTTAATAGGCGGCTCATTATTCAAATCATTAAAGGATTATGATGTGATTGCCGTATCAAAATCCCAAAGCGGCGAAAATATCTATAAAACATACGATGTATTAAAAGACAGAGATCTGGTTTTTGTCTGCACTCCGATGAATAAAACTCTTACGGTGCTTGATGAGCTAGAGGGTATTCTCAATGCTGATACTGTCGTAACAGATGTATGCAGTCTGAAAGAGTTTGTTTCAAAGAAAAAACGTCCTTATAAATTCATTCCGTCGCATCCTATGGCAGGAACTGAGCATAAAGGTTATGAGAACTCTTTTGAGGGGTTGTTTAAGGGAGCTTCCTGGGTTGTCATTGCTAGCGAAAGCGAATCAAGCCGGCTTATGGATATAATAAATTATCTTGGTGCAAAACCTGTTTTTACAACGGCAGAAAAACATGATGAAGCTGCTGCAATGATATCTCATATGCCAATGCTGATTGCGCAGGCACTTATGCTTGCAGCAAAAGATAATCCTCTTGCTCTTGAAATGGCATCAAGCGGATTTCGTGATATGACAAGGTTGGCACTGTCTAACGAAGAAATGGCTTGCGACATGATTTCAATGAACCACAAAAATATAGAACAGTCTGTATTAAAGCTTTATAAAGCTGTAGGGGATTTAACAAACGGCGACTATCCGAAGACAATCGCCGAAGTTAAAGCTATCCGCTCAAAGATGTTTATTTAGCATTATTTTAACATCAAAATCGCTTTAATTACTGCTAAAACAGTAAGGCGTTCTTTTTCTGTCATTGAAGATAGAAATTCCATAATATCCTGATTACTGTTTTTTGTGAGGGAATCTGTGAAAACAAATAATTTGTAAATAGGAATTCCCAACGCATTAGCCATAACAGGAAGCTTATTGAATGATATTGCATTGTGTCCATTTTCCCAATAGCTTACTGTTTTAGGAGCTACTCCAACGGCTTCTGCAAATTCTTCTTGTGATAGTCCTGAAGCAATTCTAATTTCTTTTAAGCGTTTTGAAAATTGTTGTTGAAATTCTGTCATGCGAATATTATGGAACTATTGAAGCACAATTGTAATCCCATATAGAAGCATGTATATGCTTGACTTTGGTAAAAGCTTATGTTATTTTTTGAAAATGTAAATATTTAAATAAACACTGGAATTTGTAATGGCAACAAAGGTACGTAATAAAAACATAGATTTCTTACGCTTTTTATTTGCTTTCCTTATTGTAATGTTCCATTTTAGGTCATTTCAAAATATTGATTTTACTGCAAACTTTTTAAAAGGAATTAAGCATTGTAATATTTGTGTTGAGTTCTTTTTTATAATTGCAGGGTATTTTTTATTTCAAAATATTAATATTAAACAGGATACTTTTGATTTTATGAAACGCAGATTTTTCAGGCTTGCTCCCTTAATATGGGTTTATATAGTGCTTTCTGCTGTTTTCTCATCTATATTCCATTTTAAATTCAGTTATGACGGTAATATTCTGCAATTGTTTCTATTAAACAATGTCGGATTTTCACCTCTAACCGGAGGCACAGGTTGTGGGGTATCGTGGTTTGTAGCTGTACTGTTTTGGACCGGAGTTTTTTACTTCTATATTTCAAAAATTTTTAAAACACAATATGTTAATCTGATTATATGGCTTATTACGGTATGCTCGTTAGGGATATTTTTAAACAATGGCAGTTATGGATATGGCGGGCATACGTCTAATATTGCTTTAGTTTTCAATACAGGTATTTTGCGTGGTTTATACGGCATTGGAATAGGGTACTTTTTGTCGATGATAAAAGATAGAGAATTCCTTGAAGGTTATACTTCCAATTTATCCGAATGTGTATTTAGTATACTGGAATTAGGCTTGTTTGGCGTAATAATGTATTATTCCATATTTAGTGATAAAGTGCTCGGACAAAGCTCTTTTGTTATTGTATTTTTATTTAGTATAATGTTTTACCTCTTTATTGTTAAAAAAGGTATTTTATCTAAACTGTTTGATAATAATATTTCAGCGTGGTTAGGTCAAAGTTCTTATGCTATATACGTAATGCATCCGCTTGCAGGTGTAGTATGCGATTCGATATTGAAGCATAATGTTCACTATGTACAAGCTAATCCTTATTACATATATTTTGCTAAAGTCCTCATTGCAATTATGTTTGGTATTATATCATTCTACATTTTTGAAAAACCTTTAAACAGGTTAGTTAAACGCTTCTGCAATTGATTTTTTGTAATCAGGTCTTAGAATACCTTTTTCAGTGATTATACCTGCGATAAGTTCATGAGGGGTTACGTCAAATCCCGGGTTAATTATATTAACTTCGGGAGCACAGATAATTTTTCCGTTGATATGTGTAACTTCTTCTCTTGAACGTTCTTCAATAACGATTTCATCGCCGGTTTGGATACTTGTATCAATTGTTGATAACGGAGCTGCAATATAGAACGGTATGTTGTGGTATTTAGCTGCAATTGCAACTGTGTAAGTCCCGATTTTGTTTGCAGTGTCACCGTTTGCGGTAATTCTGTCTGCGCCGACTACAACCATATCAATCATACCTTTTTTCATAAAATAAGAGCACATTCCGTCTGTAATCAAGGTTGTGGGAATTCCGTCCATAGTAAGTTCAAGTGTGGTAATTCTTGCACCCTGCTGACGGGGTCTTGTTTCATCTGCAAAAACCTGAATAGTTGGATCATTCGCAAACGCCGAACGAACTACCCCGAGTGCTGTTCCGTAAGCTACTGTTGCAAGAGCACCCGCATTGCAGTGTGTCAGAATTGATGCGCCTTTTGGAACAACTTCTGCCCCGTAGTCACCGATTTTTTTGTTAATTTCAATGTCTTCGTTTTCCAGTTTAATCCCGTTTATCTTTAATTCTTCTACAATGCCTTGAATATCAGATTTTGAATTTTTTATAATTTCTTTTTGTTTTGCCACTGCCCACATAAGATTTACTGCTGTAGGGCGAGAAGATGCTATATAGTCAGCTTTTTCATTCAATTTTTTAATGAATTCATCACGTGAAAGATTTTCTTGAGCGAGTTCCTGCGCATAAAGAACAACTCCGTGCGCACCTGCAACACCGATAGCCGGCGCCCCTCTGACAATCATTGTTTTGATAGCATCATACATTGCCTGACCTGTTGTTATGTTCACGTATTCAAAGTGTTCGGGTAATATTGTCTGATCCACCATTTTTGAATAGTTATCTACCCATTCGATTGTTTTTATTTTTGAATGAAATTCTGCCATTTATCTTTCCTTTTCTATTTGTAGTTTTTTATAAAATCAATTATGTAAAAAGTTAAAAATCCTGTAAAAGCGTTTATTGTGGCACTAAGTACTCCCATAAATACCGATAAGACTATCAGAATAAAAACACTTGCATCATTAAGCATTAGACCACTTCCGTAGTTTGCGGCTATGTGAAAATATTTCATTAAAACAATAGAAATCGGCACATAAACAATTGAAAATCCCATGTATGAAATAAATCCTGACAAAGATCCGACAATAATACTGTCTTTTATGGAATTAAGCGACAAACATTCATATTTAATCAAAATCCATATAACAAGCGGAGCAATAAAACAAATTAAAAATATCATTGAAAAAGTTCCGATATAAGGAATTAGTGTAAGTGCACCGAGTACAGCTCCGAAAAAAACGCTTAAAATAGAGATTTGTCTTAAAAGTACATAGTTAATATTCATGAATTTTATTTTATCACAACAGAACACTTATTACAAATAATTATCTCTTTTTCATTCTTATCGGAGGGTTGTCTGGGAAGTTGTTTTTCCCTTTAATATAAAGTTTTTCAATAGCTGCATAATCTTTTTCTTTCATATAAATATTGCCGAGAATTGAATAAGCGTTGAATATTTTGGGGTTACGGTCAATTAGTTTTTCAAGCAGATTTTTTGCTTCTTCGTAATTTTCTGTTTCATAATAAATCTTTGCAAGAATAACTGCTGCATCGTCATTAGGATTAAGTTTGTAAGAAGTTTGTGCGTATTTTAATGCATCGTTGTAATTTTTATTTTGATAATTAAGTTCAGCAATACGCAAAAATTTACTTGACGACAAATGACCCGATGCATCTAAATCATTTTTTGTATTTTCTATTTCAATATTAATTCTTGTGTCGTATTCACCTAAAATATCTTTAGAAGTAATATATTTTTCTTTTTGTTTGTCAGTAAAGTTTTTATTTGAAATGTCAGGCACAATGGAATATAGTAATTTCAGGGTAATTATATCATTGCTGCTTAATTTAGCTGATTTGTTTGAAGAAGCAGGATACATAATATCTTGCGGATTAAGACTGTGTCCGCTTATTCCGAGTGAATGACCGATTTCATGCAGTGCTGTTGCGTAAATTTCTTTTTCGGAAAAATATTTGTTATCAAAATTATAAGATGCAAATTTAATTTTAGAGTTTTTAATTTTATTCTTCTCTACATTAAATTTTGAATATCCTGTAATCATTTTCTGTTCGTTGGCTTCACTTTTAAAGTCGGGCGGAAATTCACAAATAATATTCGCATTGCTTTTAGTGTAAATATAAGTAAAAGTTAATAATTCATTAGAAGCTTTTTCCCATTCTTCAAATGCGTTTCTGACTTCTGTGTAATAGTAATCAGGCAGGCTCGGGTTGTTTTCTATATAAACTTTAAGCGGAAAAGTTGACTGGTTCCAGCGGATAAGTTTGCCGTTGTTAAGAGTTCTGTCAATGTAATTCCCTGAAAATTTTTTATTTATATAAGTACGGTTATTTTTAACTTCTTCTGAAAAAAGAGAATTGTCAATGTTATTTGGTTTGTGTTGTTTCTGTTTAGGCTTAACTGAAGTTTGTGTAACCTTTACAGTCTGCGTTTGTATATTATTGGGTTTTATATCCCTGTTATTTCTAAACAAAATATAAAAGTTGCAAATAATTAGAATTAAAATTATTATTTTAATTAAATTACTCATTGAAACCTCATAAAATTGCCCTTGTATGACAAATCGCAATAGCTATTGAATCTACCGTATCATCGAGTTTAGGCAGTTTTTCTACACCTAGTGACAATTTAACCATTTGTTCGACTTCTTTTTTGTCAGCCCTTCCGTAACCTGTCAAGACCTGTTTAACTTCCATTGGCGTGTATTCATAGATTGGTATGTTGAATTTTTCAAGTACCGTAAGTATTACTCCTCTTGCGTGAGCAACAGGCATGACGGTTGTCTGGTTTCTGAAGAAAAAGAGTTTTTCGATTGCAGCCGCATCGGGGTTGTATTTTTCGACTATGGTTTGCATATCTTCCCAGATTTCAAAAAGCCTTGCGGATTCCCTAACTCCTTTTTGAGTCTGGATTGAGCCTGAATGCAGAAGTACGGAATTTTTCCCGTCATAATCAATAACAGAGTAACCAACTATAGCCATTCCCGGATCTATACCTAAAATCTTCATAGAAGTATTATAGCACAGTTTGTTTTTGTAATAAGTATTCTTTAATAATCATAATATCATTTTCCATATCATTTAATAAGACTAGAAAGCATCTGATTGAAAAGCCGACACTTTGGCTGTCCATGCCGTTAATGCTTGCAGTTGAAAGACATTCAAAAAGCAATCTGATACCGCATAGTTTTTCTTTCAATTTTTCAATAATATTGATAATTTCCTGCTTATCTTTCATAATAACTCCTTAATAAATTTCAAGTATAAATATAATATTACAGTTAAACTATAATACTTATAATTATTTTTGTCAATATCAAGATATACTGTAAAATGTCTAGTATGTTAGATATAAAAGTAGAAATCAAATCTTGTATAGTAAGAACTGGTACTTCTTTGACAAAAGTAATGAAAGCTTTGAATAAGAAAAAGTCAATAACGACCGGTTACAGCAATATTGCGAATAAAATAAATACAGGTACGATTACTTTTAATGAAGCTCAATATATCCTTGATCATCTGGGTTACAAAATAACTATCGACAGAAAATAATTGTTTTAATAATATTGCCTTTTTTGTGCTTATGTTATATACTTATTAACGGGTAAGTTCTCTTATCACTCCTCAACACAACATAATTTTGAAGAAATTGGTTGGAAGGAGGTGATAATATGAAAAAAGAGATAATAAAAAATGTCCTATTGCTACTAGGACATCTTTTACAAATTATTTCGGTTTTCATTTAGGGAATGAAGAAAGACTTTAAGAGTTACGACCTCTTAAGGTCTTTTCCCTATGTTTAAATTATAACATATTTTTTGATTATTTCAAGTCCCGAATTTTTCGCCCGAACGACAGACCCGCAGGTAACGGCAATACAACGTTTTCATAAGCAGGGTGGAAGTTTATCGCATCAATAAAAGGCTTGCATTTCGCCTCATGTGACAAAACGTTATCACAGGCGATTATTCCGCCCTTTCTCAAATGTTTGTCTATAAGCTCAAAGTATTTTATGTATTCTGATTTGTTCGCATCTACAAATGCAATGTCAATCATAAAATCTTCGGGTAATTCTTCTAAAATCTCACAGGCTGAACCTTTTAGTGTGGTGATTACATCGTCAACCCGACAAATCTTAAAGTTCTCTTTTGCAATATCTAATCTCTTGTCCCAAAATTCTATTGTGGTTAAATGTCCGCCTGTTTCTTTAACGGCTTTACCCAGCCAAACACCTGAATAGCCGTTTGATGTGCCCACTTCAAGAACACTTTTGGCGTTTTCTGATTTGATTAATGTATATAAAAATTCAGCCGTAACCCTTGAGATATTCCAAAATTGTTTTTGGGTTTCTTCTAAATTGTGTAAAACTTCTTCTGTTGTGTCATCAAAATATTTTTTCATGCTATTTGTTTATCTTTTTAACCTTTTCTGTTGCAACTATGGAACTTGCGGGAATATCAATAGGAATGGACTTTAAGACCTTGTTTGCTCCCAAATCAAATACAGTATACAAAGAAGCTTTTGTATCAGTTATCAATGCAATATTTGTTCCTTCAATATGATAAATTTTAGTTGAAAATCCGTTAGTATTCAGATAAATTGAGTCTGTAATCATATCGGTTTTTGCATCTATAACCTGAATAGAATTATCTCCTGCCCCCAGAACATAAATTCTGTCGTGGAAGGCAAGCATATCAACAGGTTTTTCACAAACTTCGGTTTCGCCGATAAGTCCTATTGTGTCGTAATCAATTATTGCAAGTCTGTTTTTTGTTCTGCTTGTCAAATATATTTTGTTGTTTGTATAAAGTATTTTGGAAACGTTAGGAAACTTACCGATTTCTTTCAGCAGGTAATTGTTGTCAAGCTCAATTGCCCATATCTCCCTTGTTTTTTTATCGTAATAGAATAGTTTAGAGCCGTCTTCGCTTAACGTAAGTTTTTCGCACATTCCGCTAATTCTGATTTGTTTTGTCAAAGTCATAGTTTCGAGATTAACCATGTAAATGCTGGAGTCTTCCGAACTTGATACATAAGCTATTCTCTTGTTTTTGTCTATTAAGATTTCATCAGGCTGGGTTTTTGTGTAAATCTGTTTAATTACCTGATCATCAGCAAGTGAAATAACATCAATTGAAGGTTTTCCGTAAGATGTTACGAGCAGAAAGTCTTCATAAGCCTTCAAAGAAATAGGTATATTGTTTTGTGCTAACGAATATTCAGGTGTTTTGGCACCTGCGTTCAATACCTGAATGTTTTTGGAGTACGGTGATGAAACGTAAAAATTTTTATTCTTTAATTGAGGGATTTGAGATAATGTTTTTAAAGTAGAGCCTGATATTTTTTCTACCCTCGGGGTAACGTTTTCAACCCTTATACCGGGATCGTTAACCGTTTTAATTTCAAGGTTTCCTATTATGCCGTGGAGATTTTCAGGGATAATTAAACCTTTAGGCACAAGCATATCTTGAGGCAAAAGTCCTGAACGAAGTTCTGCCGGCGGATTTGCCATTTTATATATAGTTTTGTTGCCGTGGGTGTCTGTCAAAACTTTTAAAAGAGCAAAGTCATTGTTAAAAATAACAATATTAGGCTTGTCAGCAAGAGTTTTGTTTGAAGGATAAGTTGTTTTTATCTCCAGTTTGTCAGTATCGACAATTCTTGCAGGAAATAAAGGTAGATAAAGAGTGTTATCAGGCAGTATAATAACTCCGTCAAACCTGAAATTTGTCTTAGGGAAATCATTACTTACAAAATTTCTTACATTATCAGGAATTTGAGCTGCAAACACAGGTGCTGACAGCGAAAGCATTATTCCCAAACAAATTAATGATTTACGCATTATTAAATACTCCCTTAACTTTATCCATTATTGATGATTGATGAGCTTTTTCTTTTTTATTATTTTGGATTTCGTACAATTTTCTGTAAAGGTTTCTTTCTTCATCAGAAAGTTTTACAGGTGTTTTAACTGAAACGACAACAATATGGTCGCCTCTTTGAGAAGGTCTTGAAATATACGGAACGCCTGCATTTTTTATCTTTATTGAATTACCGCTTTGGACACCTGCGTGCACGGTAATTTTTTGTTCTCCGTCAAGAGTTTTAACAACGACCTCATCACCGAGAGCAGCCTGAGCAGGAGAAATATCAAGTCTGGAATAAACGTCATTTCCGTCACGCTTAAAGTAATCTGACGGTTTAACGTGAAGCACTACAAACAGGTCGCCGGCACGTCCGCCGTTAGTACCTGCATCGCCTTCACCTGATACACGAATTTTAGACATATTATCAACGCCTGCCGGAATTTTAATGTTAATTTTCTTTTCTTTCTCGATTTTTCCGTGTCCTTTGCAGGCTTTGCAGGGATTTGAAATTTTTTTGCCTTTTCCGTGACAATCAGGGCAGGTAACAATTTGTGCAAATGAACCCAGAGGAGTTCTTGTAACCTGCTGAACCTGTCCTGAACCGTGACATGTCGGACAGGTTACGGGTTGTGAGCCCTTTTCTGCTCCTGTACCGCCGCAAGACGGGCACTGTTCGAGGTGGTCAAATTTGATTTCTTTATCACATCCGAAAACAGCCTGTTCAAAGTCGATTTCAATATCAAGTCTTAAGTCGTCACCTTCAATCGGCGCATTAGGATCAGGTCTTCCGCCAAATCCAAATCCGCCCATACCGCCGAAAAATGAGTTGAATATATCGTTTAAATCGCCAAAACCGCCTGCAAAAGGACCGCCTGTGTCAAAACCTGCGTTTTGAAGTCCGTCTTCACCGTAACGGTCGTATGTTGCACGCTTGTTATCATCCATTAATGTTTCATAAGCTTTTCCGAGTTCTTTAAACTTCTCCTCTGCATCGGGAGCTTTATTCACATCGGGGTGTAATGTTCTTGCTTTTTTTCTGAAAGCTGCTTTTATCTCTTCCTTGCTTGCTTCTTTCGAAACTTCAAGTATTTCATAGTAATCACTCATTTATATTAATTCTTCCCTATTCTTTGCATACTAAAATGCAGCAGCCGAAATTATTCAGCTGTTGCAACATTAACGAGTGCAGGTCTTAAAACCTTGTCACCCATTTTATATCCTTTTTGTAATTCATTTATAATTGTGTGTTCAGGATGTTCAGAAGTCGGTGTCTGCATAACAGCATCGTGGAAATTCGGATCGAATTCTTTTCCTTCTGTTTCAATTGGTTCCAGCCCGAGTTTTGAAAGTACATCCATAACCTGTTTATGAACGAGATTAAAGCTGTCTTTTACTGTCTGGCAATCTTCAACGTTTTCCAGAGCTTTTTCTCCACGTTCAAAATTGTCTAAAACTTCAATCATTTTTTTCAGCGCATTTTCTGCGCCGTATTTTAAAAGTTCTTCTCTTTCATGAGCCTGTCTTTTGCGGTAATTGTCAAAATCAGCGGCAAGTCTTAAATACTGCTGGTTTAATGTATCATATTTTTCCTGAAGTTCGTTATTTTGCTCATTTTTTTCTTCTACAGGAGTTTGTTCTTCCTGCGGCTTGTGTTCAGAGTTTATATTTTCGTCTAAATTTTCCGGATTTTTAAACGGATTGTTGTTATGATGCTTGTGTGACATTTTCTCTACCTCTTAATAATATTATTATAATTTATCAAGATTAATTAACAAGAAAAATTTATTATTTTTTAATAATTACGAATATAATTGGCTGTCATAATAATATTTCATAATCGAATTTGTTAATTGTGCTCCGTTATGAACATAGCAGGGGTTATGAAGTACTTCTAATATTCCGTCTTCGAAATCAAAGAGTTTTTCTTCGTCTTCTTCTGACAGCTCAATATTTTCATCATTTGCATACAAGTCAAATTTTTCTGTCAAACCTGTTCCTGCAAGCAAATCGAGTTCACCTGCTGTTCCGTCTAAAAAGTAATCTAAAGGTTCATTGTAAAATATTCCATGTTTAGCTTCATTCATAAGGTGGTGATCAGGATCAGTTTTAAAATCTTTTTCTTTAAAATTTGCTATTCTGGCTGTTATTTCGCTCATAAAATTTAGTATAGGAATATTTTCAGCGATTGAGGGAATAATGTTTCCGTTCATTTTTGCTCTGCACAAGCAAAATCCGTCGATATTTTTGGTTTCTAACTCTATATTCAGGTAATTGCTGTTAATTTTATTTTCCAAATCAGGATGTTTTGATGTTAATTTTTTATATTTCGATAAATCTTTTTTGTCATCATCGGTAAGCTGCATATTCAGAACAGTTCTTGTTCCCGGGTTATTGTCACTTCCTGTTAATGCTCTTGCATAACCTACATTTTTTATTCCTGTAAAGTTTATCGGGGTTATCATTGTTTTTCATTATCTCCTTTTGCAATTTTTATAAAAAACGAACAAATATTTTTTTTATAATTTGAATAATTTTTTATTCTATTTCTTTACATTATTTAACTTATTTACACCAATGAAATCTGATTGTATTATGATTATGTAAGGTAAATATTATTTTTTATTTGAAGGTAAAGAAAATTGACTGAAAAATTTTATATAAAAGGTGGTACCCCTTTAAGAGGTGAGGTTTCAATAGGCGGGGCAAAAAATTCGGTTTTGAAATTAATGGCTGCCGCTATTTTAGCTAAAGGTGAAACAAAGATTTATAATGTTCCTGACCTGACAGATGTTGAAATTATGTTGAATGTAATTGCGCAGTTAGGAGCAAAAACAAGCTATGATAAAGCAGGAAAGTCAGTAACCATTGATGCTACAGATATTTCAAGCATTACAGCCAAGTATGAATTAGTAAGTAAAATGAGAGCATCATTCATAGTATTGGGTGCGCTGGTTTCAAGATGTAAAGAGGCAATCGTAGCATTACCGGGAGGATGTGCAATCGGCGAAAGACGTGTTGATTTCCACATTAAAGGTTTGGAAGCTCTCGGTGCAAAAATAAAAATCGAAAACGGTTACGTTCATGCAAAAGCATCAAAACTTACAGGTGCTGATATTTACCTTGATATCCCTTCAGTGGGTGCTACAGAAAACCTTATGCTTGCATCAGTTCTTGCAGAAGGCTCTACAAGAATTCAAAATGCTGCTCAGGAACCTGAAATTGTTGATCTGGCAAACTTTTTAAACAGTATGGGAGCTGACGTTAACGGTGCAGGTACATCAGAAATCGTTATCAACGGTGTTAAACACGAAAAACTTCATTCTATTGAATATACAACTATTCCTGACAGAATTGAGGCAGGAACATTTATGTCTGCAATTATTGCTACACGTGGTAAAGCAATTATCAAAGATGTTTTCCCTGCTCATTTGACTTTCTTTACAGATAAGTTGTTGAAAATGGGTGCAAATATTAAACTTATTGAGCCTAATTCATTGGAAGTTTCTTGTAAAAATAAACTAAATTCAATAAACTTTGTAACCCAGCCTTATCCAGGATTTCCTACTGACTTGCAGTCTATGGCAATGACACTTTTAACAACTGCAAACGGTGTAGGTATTATTACCGAAAGTTTATACGAAAACAGATTTATGCAGGTTCCTGAATTGCGCCGTATGGGTGCTGATATTCATCAGGACAGAAACCACGCCATTATTAAAGGTGTGAAAAAGCTTACAGGTGCTACTCTCGCAGCAAGCGATTTGCGTGCCGGAGCATCTCTGGTTGTTGCCGCTTTAATGGCTGACGGCAATTCTACCATTGAAAACCTACATCATATAGATAGAGGATACGAAAATTTCGAAAGTAAGCTAAGATTATTAGGAGGCAAAATAGAACGTAAAGATGATGCTGTAATCTCTGAAGTTTCTAACGTTGACCTGAAAACAAACCTAACGGAGGGCTTACGTAATGAATCCTACCTATAAACGCTGGTATGATCATGATCCACTTTTATTAGAAGTTATTGAGCTTTTAAAAAATTATCAAACTGAATTAAGAGCTCAGGCTGAAATATTTTTGCAAAAGATTGAAGAAAAAGTTTCAAAAGAAACTATTGACCAGTTTTATGCAATGGTTAAGCCTGTTAATGCAAATAACCGCTGGTATGATAAAGATCCTGTTATCTCAAAAACTGTTGAAATTTTGAGGATTGTACCGCCGGAAGCTCAGAAAATATGTGCCCAAAACTTTATAAGAACTCTAAAAGAAATGGGTATTGAATACGAAAGTCCTAATAAAACAGATGTTAAATAAGTTATAAAAAAGCTCCTTTAATCAGGAGCTTTTTTTTATTGAATATCTTTGTGGTGAAATTGTTTTTCGCCTGATGCATAATCTCCAACAATCTGACCGTTTCCAATAAGTTTATATTTGTAAATAGTCAGACCTTCAAGTCCTACAGGACCTCTGGCGTGGGTTTTATTTGTAGAAATACCTACTTCTGCGCCGAAGCCGTAGCGGAAACCGTCAGCAAATCTTGTTGAAGCATTAAAATATACACCTGCTGAGTCAACTTTGTTCATAAACTTTTCGGCATTTTCAATGTTTTTTGTGATTATGCTGTCAGTATGTCCGGAACCGTATGTGTTAATGTGTTCAATTGCTTCATCTGCGTTTTTAACTGTCTTGAATGCAAGAATTTTGTCTCCGTATTCATGCGCCCAGCTTTCGGGATTATCTATAAGCTGAATTTCAGATAACTGTAACGCAGCAAGAAGATTATCTTTTTTAGGGAATTTTTCATGTATTAAAAGTGTTTCAACCGCATTGCAGGCGCTCGGGTACTGGGTTTTTGCATCGGTAACAACTTTTATTGCCATATCAATATCGGCTGTTTCATCGACAAATATATGACAAATTCCGTCAGCGTGACCGAGTACAGGAATTTTTGTGTTTGCTTTTATGAATTTTACAAGGTTGTTTCCGCCTCTTGGTATAATCAGGTTTATGTATTTGTCGCATTTAAGCATTTCAGCCACATCATCACGTGAAAATACCTGCTGTATAACGTTTTTCGGAAAACCTTCAACTTTATCAAGTGCATTATTTATAATTGAAAGAATAGTTTTGTTTGTATTTATACTTTCTTTTCCGCCTTTTAAAATAACAGCATTTGCTGATTTTATTGCAAGAGAAGAAATCTGTGCAATTACATCAGGTCTGGCTTCAAAAATTATGCCTAAAACTCCTATGGGACAGGATACTTTGTATAAAGTCAAATCAGTGTCAAGCTCTCTGACAAGCAGTTTTTTGTTAATAGGATCTTCAAGTGAGGCAATATCACGAATACCTTGAAGCATATCACGCATTTTGTTTTCATCAAGTTTTAAGCGGTTGAATGTGGATTTTGTAATTTCGCCGCTTTTAACAAGTTCTTCTGCTGATTTTAAGTCTTCTCTGTTTGCTTCAAAAATTTTTTCCTTGTTGGCTTCTACAGCATCAGCAATTTTAAGCAAAGCCTGATTTTTAACTTTTGTAGAAAGGTCTGCAATTTTTAGAGAAGCTTCTTTTGCATCTTTAGCAATTTGTTCAAAATTCATTTTTTCTCCTTAAAGTAAGGTAATGTTATCCCTTGTGATTATTGCATCGTAGTTTTTGAACCCGAGAATTTCCATAATATTATCAGAGTGGCAGCCTATTACTTTTCTACAGGAGTCGGAGCTGTAATTTACGATACCACGGGCAAATTCATTATGGTCTTCATCAAGGATAGATACAACATCACCCTTGTTAAATTCGTTAATTACATCGCAAACACCTATTGGAAGCAAACTTTTTTGCGCCAGTAAAGCTTTCTTTGCACCGTTATTAACTGCAATTTGTCCGATAATATTTGTGGCATATCCAATCCAGCGTTTTTTATCGGGCATTCCTTCTCTTTGAGGAAGAAACATTGTTCCGATTTCATCGCCTTCAAATATTTTTTTGATTACGTATGGAATTTTACCGTTTGCGATTAGAACTTTGCCGCCAAATCTTGTAACCATTCTTGCAGCTTTCAATTTTGTACGCATTCCTCCCCTGCCGCCGTCGGAGGCATCGGTTCCCAGTGCAAGAATGTCATCTGTTACTTCGTCAACTTTTCTGATTATTTTTGCATCAGGATTTGTCTTAGGGTTTTCATCATATAGTCCTTCAACATCTGAAAGAATAACAAGCAAATCTGCATCAAGTTCTGAAGCTACAAGTGCGGAAAGTTTGTCGTTGTCGGTAAAACAAACCTGCATATGTTCAAATTGCGGGTGAACTTCGACTGTTGAAACAGTATCATTCTGGTTAATAATAGGAATAACGCCGAGTTCCAAAAGCTTGTTCAAAGTTGTTCTTAAACTTAAATATCTTTGTCTGACAGAAAAGTCGTCTTCTGTTAAGAGTATTTGAGAAGCAATAAGACCGTAAGTGTCAAATCCTGTTTCATAAATTGACATCAACTTCCCCTGACCTATAGCTGCACAGGCTTGTTTGAGAGCAACTCCGTCAGTGCTTTCTATACCCAGACGTTTTTTACCTAAACCTACAGCGCCGGAAGTTATTACGATAACCTCTTTTCCCTGTCTTGCGAGATGTGATAAATCTTCAATAAAAGAAAATACTCTCGGCAGTGAAACATATCCGTCGTCGCCTCTTAAAATATTTGTTCCAAACTTGAAAACTATACGTTTTGCGTTTATAAATTCTTTTCTGTCCATAGTTTAATTATATTACAAACATTTTTTCTATATTAGCAATTTTTCTCTTGTTTATGTTTTTATTATTTATAATAAAGTAAATAATCTATTGAAAAGGAGAAAAAATGATTGAAGCTATTGGTAATCAGGTAGGATTTAAGTCGTTACAGCCTGTAAAGTTTTGCGGGGGGGGGGCAATCTAAGAGCTTCTTTCACTTCCCGCCCGGATGAATTTGTAAATCAAAATAAAGAAGAAGGTAATGGGCTTTCAAAAAATGCTAAATGGGGAATAGGCATAGGCGCTGCTGCAATTATAACTGCTGCTGCACTGCTTGTGCGTGGAAAAGCTAATGCAGCTAAAGAAGAAGTATTTAAACTTGCTGAACATATTGATTTTAGCCCTGCAAAAACAGTTGAAGAAGCTCGTAATTTTGCAAAAACTCATTTGGGAATTAAAAATTACGATGAAAAAATGCCGCTTGAAGTAATGAACTGGGTAAACGAAGGGCTGGTAAACATAAATAATGTCACAAAAGGTAAAGCCAAAATGTTTGACACCATCGGATACGTTCCGATGGCTGCTAAAGAAGAAGCATTAGCATGTGCAATATCTGCAAAAGACGGCGGTGAATTGGGTGCAATCTTTAATATTAATAAAACTGTGTTTGAAAACATGAGTGAACATATTAACACAATACTTAAAGAAGCTTTAGACTGTAAAATTATGTTCAAGAACAAAGAAGGAAAACTGGATTTATATAATTTTTATAAAAATGATGAAGTCTCTGCTGATTTGCTAAAAAGATTAAATGAATTTTTAGAAAAACCTGATAAATTCTCTTTAATAGATAAAATAAAATTATACGAAGATTTTGTATCTTTAGCTTATGCAAAAGATGCTTTCTATGAAGCACCAATGTCTAAGCTGAAACAGCTTATGAAAAATGAGGGAGTGCAAGAAACTTTACTTGCTCATTCTAAACTCCCTGATTTAAAACAGCTTGAAAAATTAACCACAGAGCAGCAAAGAAATGTTCTTGTGGATATTACAAATACCTGCTTGAGCTCAGGCGATAGAATTTATTTAGCTTACCCTAAAGGTGACAAATTTAGAACTATTTACCACGAAATGGGACATTTACAGCATGAAAATTCTACAGGCTATGATTTGTATAGGCAAATGGGAAAACCTGAAGAATGTGAAAAGTGGTTTGGTAAAGTTACTGATATAACAAATGATTTTGTAAACAGTAAAGAGAAACAACAAATTGCAAATAGAGTATCAAATTATGCATCGGAATCTCCGCTTGAATTTGTTGCAGAAGTTTACAGAAAGCTTATAACAAACGCTTTAAACAGCGGTAAAAAACTTTCCGACGACATAATGACACTGTATGCTGAGTACAAAGGTCCTGCTGTTTAAAATTAACTGTTAAATTTATTCCTGTCAAAAAGCTTTTCGAAATCTAAATCAAGAGCCTCCATTATTGCAACTATTACGGAAAGAGATGTATTTGTTTCACCTCTTTCAATAGTTCCGACAACCTGTCCGTAAGATACGCCAATCTTTTCGGCAAGCTGTTCCTGTGATAATCCTGCCCGATTGCGTTCAGCCCGTAAATTCTTGCCGAATTCTTTTAAAATATCCCCTTTATCCATATATAAATTCTAAGCATTGACAAATATATTACTACAATGTAATATATGTTTATTACAATATATACATTGTAATAAACAATAAATATATTATTTTATATAGCCAATATAGAGGATTAAGGTGATTAATTATGAAAATTTATCGTAAAATTAAAATTAAAAACAACGAAGCTAAATCAAGAATTATAAATATTTTGGGGTTACCTTTTTTGAGGGTTGATATTAAAAAAAATAGTGACGGTTCAAAAAATAAAAATTTTTCTTTTCCTTTTTTAGTAAAAGAAAAAAAAGATAAAGAACATTCCTATAATAATCGGGTATTTTATCTGAAAGTAAATAGAAATGATAATTATACATTCACTAATCTTCAGCATTGGATTGATATTATTGAGGCTATGAATGGAAAATTCTACATAATTTGTGATAATGAGAAGCTGAAAGAAAATATTTTAAACAGAGTATGCTTCGCATCTCCAAAGATAAATTTTATAAAAAGCTGTAAAAACAAAAAACTTCAAAATATAGTAAAAAATATAGCAACAGGTTTTTGGAAGAACGCTACTTTTGCCCATTTAACCACATTTCAGCATGCCAAAAAACATGGAATTATTAACTTTTGGAACATAGATGCAGATGACACAGCATTTTGTATTGACCCTGTAAAATGTGTGGAAGCGCTGAGTTATGTAGAACATTATGCTTGTATGAACAATGTAAATCTTTTTTCTTTAGATATGTGGCGAAGCAGTACTCACGGGCGCCACTGGTCTTTCGGAATAACTTTTGTCAGGGGAAATGACAGGGTATTTGATGTAATAGAAAAACATTGCAGCAGAAAATGGAAAGATAAATATGGTGAATACGTTGTACATTATAATCTCGATTGGTATTTGAATTATTTAAAAGAAAATAAATATTTATCTGTTGAAACATTTTATATTGAAAATTGTATGTTTTTTCACTGCGGTGACACCTATAATGTAATAGGAAGCCATGCATCATTTTGGCACGAAGGAAAAATTTATTATCCTGTTATGTCTGAAGTTTACGGCGATAAAAATTTAGGTGTTTTAGATATTTCGCCTGATTGTATAAAATTTGATATAGGCTTGCAAAAAGAATATTGTCAGAATTATGCACTGAAAAACTTAACTTTTTTAAGCCGTATGCCTGAACAATTAAGAAAATTGCATAATATATCAAATGAGTTGTGTATTAATCAATAATGCTTTCTTAATTAACTTCAATTTCGTTTTTCTCATCGGTAATAGGCGCCTTGTTGTTTCGGTATAGCCAATACAGATACATGTCGACGAGCAAAAAGAATGTATTTAAAATATACAACCAAAACACCCAGTCCATATTATCTAATACTTTGTGTGCAATCCCGCATACGTAGCCCAATAAAATTAACATAGAAAAGTGAATACTTTTACCGTGTACACATTTACATTTGTAAGTTTTTAAAGCCGCAACGGGCCAGCTTATACCGAAACATACCATCATACCTGCTTCAAATATGCTCATTTTTTCTCCTTTACATTTTTATTTTCAAATCCTAAACCTCTCATAAGAGGGTGAAGTATATAATTGCTTAATTCAGATGCAATCCATGCAAGACCTATTACGGTTCCGGTTAAGTTGCTCAATTCTATTGCTCCTTTTGCTGTTGGAAATTCAGGCGGCTTTTCATCTTTCAAAAGGTGTTCTTTAAGCGTAAACCTGTCTTGCGGGTCTGCTTTCAGAGTGTCGGAAATTTTTGATAAAAGCTTATTTCCCTGTCTTTCTTTCTTTTCCATTTTAGCAAGTTTTGCATAATTAAGATATTCTGCCGCATTTTTAAATGCAGGAAGATCTTTGTCGCCTTTAAGGATTTTCTGCGCAATTTTAAATCCGTATTTCTGGAATATAAAAGGTATCATTGTAAGATAAATTCCAAGGCAAAGCGCCTGATACAGACCTTCTTTTGTTGCTGCGTATTTTCTTGTATCTTTATCAACATTATTATCCATCATAATTGCGGCAGGTCTTCCTGTAGCTTTAAATATGGATTCTGTTGTTACGGTGTACTTTGTGTTATTGGCAAAGTTTACAAATTTCGGATTAAGAAGTATGTTTGCGACCTTATCTATCATTATATACCTCCTATCCGCATACCGTCAAAGCTTCTTGAACGGTAAATTTGGGGGTAACCGTTAAAATTTACCTGTCTTACAGGCTTTTGGGAAATCCTTTTTGTTTCATTATCTTTTAGGAATGCATTCATGAGAGGTTTTGTTGCTGCATTGCATATAGCAGGTATAACAAAAAGAGCAGTAAGGCTCACGCTGATAAGTGACAGAGTAGACTTCATTTTTGGAAGTTCATTCAGGTGGTTGGTTTTCTGTGCTATATGTTTTGCGAGTTTTTCAACTCCTGCATCCGTTACCAGATAGGCTCCGAATGCAACCGCACCGGTCAATCCCTCTCTGAATGCCGTATATCTTCTTGAATTCTTTTCCTGTTTTTTGTCCATCATTGTGAATGTCGGACGTAAAATCCCCTTTGAAACGGCAATTGTTAAAGCTCCGTAAAGGGCTTTATTATTTTTGCCTAAACTCATACAAAGATTTTTAAAATGTTTTTGAAAAGGGGTAGTCATAAATCTTCTCCATTGTTATTCTAGAACTTGAAAAAGATGTGTAAAATACCAAAAATATTATAATAATTATAAGTTTTACTTATAATTTATCTGTTTTATGATATAATTTAATTATGAATTTTAATCAATTAAAATACATTGTAACAATTGCAGATGAATTGAATATCTCTAAAGCGGCGCAAAAACTATACGTATCACAGCCTTCTTTGAGCCAGTGTGTTCAAAACATTGAGCGTGAACTTGGTGCAAAGATTTTTGACAGAAGTTCAACTCCTCTCAAAGTTACTTATGCAGGTGAAGTTTATATCAACTGGGCACGGGGGATTTTGAATTCAACCGAAGAAATTAACAGACAGATTGCTGATATTTCAGGGCAGAAAAATATTAAACTTGTTATAGGAATTTCTCCTTACCGCAGTACATGTATTTTGCCGCCTGTTATAAAACAGTTTAAAGAGTTGTATCCCGAATGTTTCCTTGTTGTAGAAGAACACCCGACAACCGTGCTTCATTCGATGATGGATGAGGGTAAAATCGATATTCTTATTGACACTCCGCATCATAATACAATTGATTATACCAGTATTCCTCTCATAAAAGAAAATATTTTGATAGAAGTCCCCGAAAGCTGGGGAATAAAAGGGGACGAAATAACATTGTCGGATTTAGCAGATAAGCCTTTTATAATGGTATCAAGCGAACAGCTTCTCGGGAGAATTTCTCGGGATTTGTGTTTGAAAAACGGTTTCGAGCCTAAAATATCTCTGGAATGCCATACAGTAGAAACAGCTCACTCATTTGTAATTCAAGGGCTTGGCGCAGCGTTTGTACCCGAACTTTTTATTAAATACTTTGATAAAAAAGATACAAATTATTATAAAATTAAAGATTTTCAGCCGGTGAGAGAATTTTGCGTAATCTATAACAACAGAAAATATTTACCGCTTGCCGCAAAAGATTTTATAAAAATATTAGATGATTTCTTGCACGGCAGATAATTTAGTAATATACTAATCTTGCTATGAAAAACGTAAGACAAACTAATATAAATATTCACAGAGACAGCTGGGTTGAGATTAATTTGGAAAATTCAGCATATAATATGAGGCAAATTAGAATAAATACACCTCAGGGGATAAAGTTGCTTGCGGTTGTAAAAGCGGATGCTTACGGACACGGCTCCGTTATGCTTGCCCCGACACTTTTAGCATCAGGTGCTGATATGTTGGGAGTTGCCTCAATTGATGAAGGGGTGGATTTAAGGCAGGCAAAAATAAGTTGCGAAATTCTTGTACTTGGAGCAGTTCCTGTGTGGGCTGTAGAAACTGCGGTTAAATCAGATTTAACGATTGCTATTTTTTCAAAAGAGCACTTGTCAGCTTGCCGTCAGGCTTATGAAAGAACAGGAATAAAACCTAAAGTTCATGTAAAACTGGATACAGGCATGAATAGAATTGGCGTGTCTGTTGAAGATGCCGTTGAATTTATTAATGAAGTAAGAAATGCCGATTACCTTGAATTCGGCGGAGTATTTACTCATCTTGCAAATGCCGAAATTCGTGAAAAAACACAAATTCAGATTGAAAGATGGAATAAGGTTATTTCGCAAATAAAAACGGAAGGATTATTGCTTCATATTCTGAACACGGCAGGTACAATGTGTTATGATGTGCCGAATTCTAATATGCGCAGGGCTGGGATTGGAATTTACGGACTTTATCCTGATTTACCGCAAGACGGGGAGTTTAGAAAATTTGATTTAAAACCGGTTATGTCATTAAAAGCCAGAATAGTTAATATTCATGAGGCAAAAGACGGCGAAGGCGTAAGCTACGGGCACACATTTACGGCTCATGGTACAAGAAAGATTGCTACTGTTCCTTTAGGCTATGCAGATGGTGTTCCCCGTGGACTTTCAAATAAAATTTCAGGAAGTCTTAACGGAAAAGAAGTTCCTCAGGTCGGAAATATTACAATGGATCAAATGATGTTTGATATTACGGGAGTTGATGCACAACTCGGTGATGTTGTAACATTGTTGGATGAAAAGCATTCGATTGATGAGTGGGCAAAAATTTTAGGTACAATTAATTATGAGCTGACCTGTAGATTAAAGGTTAGATTACCGAGGGTTTATACGAGATGACAAATTTTGATTTGGGAATAATAGGCGGAGGTCCTGCAGGCTATACTGCAGCGCTGCATGCAAGAGCAAACGGCTTATCTGTGGTTATGTTTGAAAAAGACAAAATCGGTGGTGTATGTCTTAATCGTGGATGCATACCAACAAAGACTATTCTGCACTCTGCCGAAGTTTATGAAGATTTAAAATGCAGTGATGATTTAGGTATAAAATGTGATGGGCTTTCTTTTGATTTTGCACGGGTTGTAGAACGAAAAGAAAAAACAGTGGAAAAATTGAGGAAAAACCTTGAATTAACTTTAAAAAATTCAGGCGTAGTTACAGTAAACTCAGAAGCAAAAATAATAACAAAAAATAAAATTGAAGCGGACGGTGAAGTTTTTGAATGTAAAAAGATTATAGCAGCAACCGGTTCATCCCCCAGAGCACTTAAAGGTATAGGTTTTGACCATGAATTTGTATTGAATTCCGATGATATTTTAAATTTAACTGTTTTACCCGAAAGCATTGCAATAGTAGGAAGCGGAGCAATAGGTATAGAATGGGCAAGAATACTTTCTGCATTTGACGTTGAGGTATCAGTTATAGAAGCTGCCGAACATCTGTTGCCGCTTGCTGATGTAGAAGTTTCCAAAAGAATTGAACGCATCTTTAAATCAAAAAAAATAAAGATGTATCTTTCAAACGGTGTTGAAAAGATAGATGGCAGAAAAGTTTATCTGTCTTCAGGCGAAGTTTTGGAACCTGAACTTGCTCTTCTTGCTGTAGGAAGAAAACCTGATATTGATGAAAAAATTGAAGGTATAACATATTTAGGTGATGCGTATGGCTCAATACAGCTTGCTCACTTTGCGATAAAACAGGCAATTGCCGAAGTTACGGGAGTTGAGTTTGATGAAAATCTTGTACCGTCCGTTGTATACGGCTGCCCTGAGATTGCCTGGATAGGATTGCGTGAACAGGATTTGGAAGAAGGTACTTACAAAAAAGCTAACCTGCTTATTTCAGCTCTTGGAAAATCCCATTGCGATAACTGCTCTGACGGATTTATCAAAATTTTGTCACGTGACGGAAAAATTATTGGCGCACATATAGTTTCTAAAGAGGCATCTTCTTTAATACAAGAAATAACAATCGCTATGCAGAATAACATAGCGATTGAAGATTTGAAAAAAGTTTGTTTTGCCCATCCGACATATTCGGAGGGAATTTTTGAATGTTTATTTAAATTATAATTGAGTAAAGTTAAATAGTTCCTGTAAAGAAAGCAGGTTTGCCGAAATTCCAGTAAGTATTTGATTGGTTCATCCCCGGATTTCCAACGTTGTTACCTCTTTTGCGTTTAACTTTTACTTTAACTTCCTTAGAATTGTCTTGTTGAACTGTTTGCTTAGCTTCTGTTACTGTTTCTTTTGTTGAAACCTGATAAGCTTCTGCATAAGCACATCCTGCAAAACATAAAAGGCATAAAATTGTTATTAGAGTTCTCATTTTTTTTCTCCTTTATATTTACATTATAACGTTTTAAGTCATGAAAATCAATATTTTTGCTATATAATTTAAATTATGCAAAGAAGATTACCCGAATATTTAAAAAGACCGATAATTGATACTGATAAAACACGTACAGTCAGAAAAATTTTAAAGACAAAGTGCTTAAATACTGTTTGTGAAAATGCACGTTGTCCTAATAAAAACGAGTGTTATACCAAAAATACAGCGACATTTTTAATTATGGGTAATAATTGTACCCGCAATTGCAGATATTGTAATATTTCCTGTGCAAGACCGGAACCTTTGGATTTGAACGAGCCGTCACATGTTGCAGAAGCAGTAAAAGATTTAGGATTAAAATATTCTGTAATAACATCTGTAACCAGAGATGATTTGCCTGACGGAGGGGCTGGGCATTTCGCAAATTGTATTTATGAAATAAGAAAAATATCTCCTGATGTAAAAATTGAAATTCTTACTCCTGATTTTAAAGGTAATAAAAATTCTCTTGATACAATTATTAAAGCACACCCTGATGTTTTCAATCATAATATTGAAACGGTCAGAAATGTTTTTAAAACAGCAAGACCTCAAGGTAATTATGAGTGCTCTCTTGACGTTTTGAAATACGTAAAAGATAACAGTGACATTTTGACAAAGTCAGGTTTGATGATAGGTCTGGGTGAAACATTCGAGCAAATCGAGGAAACTTTGCTTGATTTGAAAAATGTCGGATGTGATATTGTGACAATCGGTCAATACATACAGCCGTCAAAAGAGCATCTGGAAGTATCAAAATATTATACTCCTGAAGAATATGACATATTGAGAGCTTTATCCGATAAAATCGGTATAAAGCATTCTCAAATAGGTCCTCTTGTCAGAAGTTCGTATAGAGCAGCCGAACTTATTTAAAATTTTAGCGGATAATCTTTAGGGATTTTCCAACCATTCATTTGAATAAGTGCTGTGCAGTATATTTTGCTGCCACTGCTGCTGCATCCGTAAGACGTATTTTTCCAATCAGTGTCTGCATTCTCTGTTAGTAGCCATTTGTAAGGTTCTAAACCTTTATTTTTGTGATGTATCCACTTCTTATCATCTGTATTTGGATTAAAAGCAAAAAGAAAACAGTTTCTGCCATATAATTTATTATTTGGATCATTTTGTTGATTAAAAATATCATCTTTAGTTACTGTGTTGAAATATTTGGCATCAGGGAAAAAATTATAAGTACTTCCGCCCCTTCTTATTAATACCAGACTTCCATCCGGAAAGTATACTGCTACATAATTATCGGATGTCTTTTCAACTTTTAAAGTACTCAAATATTTAGCAAGGTATTTGTTATACCATTCTAAAGTATCGCTGACATCGTTATTATCGTTATCAACACTATGATCTATTGTCCAGGTGCTTTTGTCGCCGTTTTCAACTTCTGATTGCGTAATAGCTTGATTCATTACAGAATAAAACTTTGCAAGCCTTGTTTCAACAACACTTTTTCTATGATTAGCAATCAAAGCCGGCATTGTCATTGCTGCAACCACACCAATAATGCCGAGAGTAATTAATACCTCAGCTAATGTAAATCCTTTGAACATTCTGCTAAAATTCTTAAAAGCCCCAATGTGGCGGGTCAAGCGACTATACTTGTCGGGGGGGGGGCAACCCTTAATGCTTCTTGTTTCATAAATTTAGCCTCCTTTAATATTTTCGTTTACCATTATATACTATTTTTTATTGAATTTCAACTGTGATAGCACCTTGTCGGAATATTTTTAATTCATCTCCAAAAACTCCGCAAACAGTTGACTCAAGCCCTTTGCATATATGACCGTAATCAGGTATTATCAGGTCGGCAAGTCCTGTCATATTTTCTACAGCCTGTTCGTATGTTTTTGCGGAAGGCTGATGAGAAAGATTTGCGCTTGTTGTTGCAAGAACGTTTCCTGGTGCAATTTTGCAAATTTCTTTAAAGATTTCATTATCGGGAACCCTTATGCCGACTGTTTCCATATTGGAGGTTATATAATATGGAGTTTTATCACTTTTTTCTACCACAAGAGTTAACGCACCGGGGAAGTATTTTTTTATCAAACGGCATCCGGTTTTCGGAACTGGTTTTACGTATTCAAGCAAGTGGTATGTTTCGTTTGACATTAAAATTAAAGGTTTTTGCGCTTCACGTTTTTTTATTTCATAAATTTTTTTTACTGCTTTTTCGGATGACGGAAGACAGCCGAGCCCCCAGACTGTATCGGTCACATAGGCTATTACACCGTCGTTTTCTAAAACCTTTTTTATTTTATTTACTTCATCTTTGTTCATATTACCTCTTGAAAATTTTTTAAAATAAGTTATAATAAAAATATAAGGGAGTTGGCTAAGCTCCGCTAAAGCTTAACCAACTATTATCACCCCTTAAATGAATAATTGAATTAATTTAATTAAAAACTCTAGGTATGCTAGAGTTTTTTTAATTAACTCTCTTTTCATGTTTAACCTCCTTTCCGCCCCATATTTCTATCACTGATATGTTGTGACGATGGAGGTTTTCAGGGCTACCCTTATTGTTTATAATTTTTCAGATATTCTTTAACAATTGTTGTTCCAAGATTGCCTGGAGTTCTATTCTGCTCTTCTGCTATTTGTTTTAGTTTTTCAAACAATTCACTTTCAAGTAGAATTACTAATCTTTGTTTTTCTTTACTCATATTGTAATACCTTCAATAAAATTACACTTTTATCAATTTTATTAAATAAAGTTAACACTGTCAATTGAAATTACTTGCATTTAGTTTAATTTTATTGTATAAAATTGTATAAAGTGAACAAAGGAGAAAAGCATGATTGACTACGAAAATATGGACGATTTAACACATTTGAATGATGAAGAAAAATTGGAAATCGTTGAAATGGAAATTAAAAAAGTTGTTAATATTAGTGATTTACTGTTTCAAGCATTAAAATATCATGAAGATATGGATGGTTTTAACGGCTTGATTTATGGTTCTATATTGCTTTCATTTTCAGTTTTTAATATTAGAAAATTATTTCCGTTGGATTAGTCTTTTGCTCAATTCCTGTGCGTATTCCATTTTAAACATTAAATTTAATCCTGTATATGTTACTATGCAGATTATTCCGATTGCGGCTATTTTTAATATCTCAAACATAGCTTCCGGCATATGAATAAACTTATCAAACCCTATTGCTGCCGCAAAACATATTACAAGTGATACAGCTCCCGCAATGCACATCTTTAACAAATTTGTAAACAGTCCTTTGTAATCCATTTTTACTTTTTTAGATATCAAAATACCGAGAATACAAGCATTAAATAAAGTTACCAAAGAGGTTGAAAGCGTGATGCCTCCTATACCCATTCCTAATTTTGTTATAAATATTACGTTTAAAAGATACTTTAATACAATTGATGAAAATGCAACAATAAAAGGTGTTTTAGAATCGTTAAACGAATAATAAACTCTGGTTATGGAATCTCTGAATACGTAAGGCAATATTGACACTGAAAGGAACCATAAAGCTTCCGTTACCATAAATGTTGCATCTGCATCGAATGCACCACGTTCAAATATTAATCTGACAGCATCCGTACCGACTGTAAGTATTCCGATTATAATTGGTATTGCGGCAAAGAATAATACGCCTACGCCTTTATTGAAGTAAGTTTTAATTCCGTCTAAATCCTTTTCAGCAACAAGTCTTGAAAAAATCGGGAATAACGGAACCAGAAACGCAGTGACCAAAATCCCTACAGGAAACTGAAAAACTCTGTTTGCATATCCTATTGCAGTCCACGCACCTTCGGATATTGAGGATGTGAAAAACATATCAACGTAAATATGGATTTGTCCTACTGTAGAGCTTAATACAGCAGGAAACAGAAGTTCTGTTATTTCTTTAAAGTTAGGATTATTGAAAAAATGAAAATCAGGGCGCCATTTAAATCCGAGTTTTCTTACATTTGGATACTGGATTACAAGCTGCAAAATTGCACCGATTGTTGTTGCCCATGCAAGTGCATAGCCTTTTTGATCGTTAGGAGCTGCTGCTACTACAATCCCGATAATTGCAGCACTCATTATTATAGGCGATAAATTCGGAAGCATAAACTGCCTGTAAATAATAAGAATTCCGTAGTAAATCCCCACAATACCGCCTATTATCAAAAGCGGTGTCATAATTTTTAAATGTTCTGCTGCTAAATTAATCATATCAACAGAGCCGCTTGATATAATCAGACTCATAATCTGGTGAGGGAATACGAACATTATTATTGATAATAATAAGAAAAATATTGTTGTTGCTGTCATAAATGTTGAATAAAGTTTGTTAACTTCTTCAGCAGGTTTTTCACGCAAATTCGGGATAAGCTTTGAGAAAACAGCAACGGTTGCACTATGGAACGGACCGCCTACACCGCCTAAAAGAATTAATGAAAGCGACGGAATCTGGTAAGCATAATAGTAAGCATCAGAAACTAAAGATGCTCCATAGTAATTGGCAATTATAATATCTCTTATAAAACCGATTAATTTACTTACAATAGTTACAACCGCAATAAGCCATGCGGCTTTTAGAACACTTGTTGTTTTATCACCAGATGTACTCATTATTATCTTTTCTCACTAATTCCACATATAATCTTAATGCTTTTTTATCACCCTCATCCATAGGGTAATAGAATATCACCGTATTTCTTCCCTCTTTTAAATATTTTGAAATATCTATTTCAGCTGTTCTTTTTATAATATTTGGTTCAAGCTTGAATGTATTTTCTTTGCCGTTGATATTTATTATCAGTTTGGAAACCATAAACTTATTATCAACAATCACTTTTGCATATTTATCTTTTGTGTAAAAATTCTGTGTTACAGCTTGCTGGGCATTATTTGCCGAAATAATCACGGGTTTGGTGGAAAGTGTTATGCCTGAATAATAGTGCTGTAATATTTTTTCGTATGACTTATGGAGTTCTGAGCCCATAAATCCTGCACCAAACTGGCTTAATCCTACTCCGTGTCCGAAACCTCCGCCGTAAGCGTGTATTGAAACAAGGTTTCCGGCTTCATCCGTAATATTGTCAAAAACCACATTTGCGCTCGGTAAAGCTTTTCCGTCTTTAGTAATCAAACGACGCACCACAAGTTCCTTAAATACTTTATAAGTTTGAGAACGGGTTACAATTTCCATTTCAATGATTTTACCCGATTCACCACGTCTTAGAACTTTTAATTCAACTATATCATCCAGCTTATCGCCTTTGTTAAATGCAGGTTTTACAAAGCCTGTTGCAGATTGGGCTGCAAGCGTTGTTTGAAGTGCATTTTTAAGCTCCTCTGCTGTCCATTCCCGTTCCCATCTGTAGTACGGCGAACGAATGTCATAAGCATCAGGTTTTGATTTATAATACGCACTTGCTGCTTCTTCGGTATCCAGAGGAGTTTGAGTAATTATATCAGGCTTTGCCTTTAAATAAGGTTTGTCATGTGAAGGAAACTCTTTTGTTTTGGGATCTGAAAATGCATTAGAGTAACTTTCTGTATAACCGCCTGCTGTTGATGAGTATTGTGCAAGGATTAAATCCCAGTTATAAATAGCTACAACACCCTCAGTTTCTTTCACTGCCTGATTAGCTAAAGGTTTTTCCGTATTAGCTCCGTAGTAAACCTGACTTGCAACGCTGTCTACAACATCATAATTCGGAGATGCTTTTGTGCGTGGTGACAGTACGTAGTTTCTTGCTGCGACACTTTGTGCTTTTAATGCTTCAAGTCCGAAACTGACAGGCATTTCATTAGGCACAACCCCTTTTAAATATTCTTCAACTTCAATCATATTTACAAGATTGAAGGTATTGTTGTTATTCTTTATAAGCTCAAATGCTCCGTGATACAAGGCTTGTTTTCCGGCACGTTTTAAGCCTGTGACACCTAAAAGTCCGTAGTTGCTTGTAATCTGCACAGGACCTGCAACCTGTTCGGGAATTGTGCTTTCGGGCGTATAAATATTGAACAATCCGTCTTTGTATGTAATTCTTATATTTTGGTTTGCACGGTAATTCCCTATTAATATTTTGTTATCATAAATTTGGGTATCACCTGTGCCGAAAATTGTAATGTCATTGTACTGGTAAGTTGCGAAGTTTGTAGTTCCTATTCCAACTCTGACAACTTCTGAAGACGGAGTATTCTGTGTTACGACAGCTTGTCTTGCAGCTTCAAGAGTAGAAGCAGGTATTTGAGGAAATATTTGAGCCTCAGACGGCAAAGCCGTTAATGCTGTATTTAATAAAAGTACTAAAATTAGTTTTTTCATACGATAATTATAAGACAAATTTAGAAAATATGTTATAATAAAAAATATAAAATATTTATTTTGAAAGGAGCAAAAAATGAAAAAGTTAAGTAAAAGCGCAGCTACGTTATTTGGAGAAATTATGACCAAGCTCCAATGTGACGGATCAAGCTATCAAGACTACGTGCGTAGCACCGCTTGCGGGGGGGGGGCAACCGTTTAAGCTCCTGTAGTAAGGCATTCACGCTTGCCGAGGTTTTGGTCACACTCGGTATTATCGGTGTTGTTGCGGCAATGACTATGCCTGTTATTGTCGGCAAAATTGAAAAATATGTTCTAAAAAATCAAATTAAAAAAAATTATTCTATGCTTTCTCAAATTCATCAAAAACTCAGGATTGAATTTGATGATGTCTTAAATAATCCTATTTCTTCAGATGCAAGCTATATTGGTTCCGGTTATGAAGCATTTAACACTGCTGTAATTGAAAGTTTAAAAGTAATTAAAGTTTGTGAGGGAAATGCCCTTGCAAGCGGTTGTATTCCAAAATATCAGGGGTTAGGTGTCAGTGGTTGTCCGTCTTTTAGTGAAAATGAACTTTATAACAAACGGACTGTCTATGTTCTATCAGATGGTTCTTTGTTAATTCCATACTCTATGGACTGGCGTTCATTGTGGCTTGTTGATGTTAACGGCAAAAAAGGTCCTAACAAAGCAAGTTATGATTTGTTTGATGTCAGATATGATTCAGCAACTAAGCGCATTGAATATTTGGGATACGGTTGTATTAATCCGGGTAAAACAATTAAGGGTGGTCTTGATGATTACAAAAATATTGACAAATGGTAAATAATTTATTTTATTTCCCACGTAGTACCCTCTTTTGAATCTTTTAACACGATATTAACTTCATCAAGAGCAATTCTTATTTTATCAGCAACATCCCAGTTTTTTGCATCACGGGCTTCTTTTCTGAATGCAATAATTTCTTCCATTGATGCAAATTCTTTACCAAGCTTTTCAGAAACATGTTTTACTGCTGATGAAAGTTCCTCTGCTGATAATGTCGGTTTTTCAAAAGTAAAGCCCAAAACAGATGCAAGTTTAAAAAGAATTGTAAACGCATCTTTTTCATCTTTGTTAGCTTTATTTGTGAGTTCAAACAGAACCGCAAGCGCTTTTGAAGTATTCAAATCATCGTCCATTGCTTCAACAAACTGGTTATACTCGGCAGTTGTTGTAATATCCAAATCTTCATTTATTTTCGTTTGTTTGGCGTTAAGCAAACGTTTTACACCTGCCTGAGCCGATGATAAAGCTTCGTCTGAGAATTCAACCGGCATTCTGTAGTGGTTTGTCAGAATAAAGAAACGAATTGTGTTCGCATCATATTTTTTCAATAAATCATCTATAGTTAAGAAATTGCCTAAAGATTTAGACATTTTTTCTTTGTTAATTGTTACAAAGCCGTTATGCAGCCAGTAATTTACGAATTTACATCCGTTAGCGCATTCTGATTGTGCTATTTCATTTTCGTGGTGAGGGAAGATTAAGTCTGCCCCGCCTGCGTGAATATCAATTGTTTTGCCAAGATATTTTCTGCTCATTGCAGAACATTCAATATGCCAGCCGGGACGTCCTACCCCCCATGGAGATTTATATCCGAATTTTTCGTCTTTTTTCCACAATGCAAAATCAAGAGGATCTTCTTTAATATCGCCCACCTCAATTCTTGCACCGCTTTCAAGCTGATCTATAGGCTGTTTTGAAAGGCAGCCGTATTGAGGGAATTTTTTTACTCTGAAATACACATCACCTTCTGCTTCATATGCATAGCCTTTATTGATTAAATCTTTTACAATGGAAATCATTTCGCCTAAAGTTTTTGTTGCAAAAGGTTCAATATCAGGTTTCAGAGTATTTAATGCTTTCATAGAGCTTTCAAATTGTTTGTACCAGTATTGAGATACTTCTTCAGGAGTTTTTCCTTCTTTATCTGCTTTTTTCAGAATTTTATCGTCAACATCGGTAACGTTACGGCAGTATGTTACATCGTATCCCTTGAACTTTAAATATCTGTATAAAACATCCCACGTAATATAGCATCTGGCATGTCCAAGATGCGCAAAATCATAAACTGTAGGTCCGCAAACATACATTTTAACTTTGTTTTCTTCAATAGGAGTAAAATCTTCAACTTTATTTGTATAAGAATTGTGTAATTTCATATAAAAATCCCTCTTTTTTTTTAATTCTACTACAAAAATTAAATATGTTAACTAATGTAAAGAAAAATATAAACTAAGGCAATTTGATATTTCAAAAATATTTAATAAGTATATACGTAATAGTTGAAAAACATGAGGAGACAATTATGGTTAAACCCGTAAACGGTGCAGGCAGCAATAATCCGCCTGAAGGCTACAACAAAGTTACAATGTATGATGAAAAATCTAAAAAGACAAAAACATTTTTTGTTCCGGTAGGACAAAATTTGGTAGTTAACGGCAATACTTATGACCTTGACAAGGCAAAAGGCAATGAAATTGTGTTTAAGGGAACTAACAAAAAAGATTCAAATTTCTATTTAATGGGTTTATCTCTAGAACATATGGACACTAACAAAGACGGCAAGATTAATGCTAAAGATACTGATACCAATATGGCTTCAAAAATAAACAAGAAGCTTGAGAAAGACGGGTCTGAACTTTATGTAAAAGATTTAGACGTATATTCAAGTGCCGGTATAATTGAAGGTCAAGGCGGTGTAACTTTCAATAAAGATGTTGGAGATATCAGATTTGCTTTGGATATAGAAAAGAAAAATAAATAAAAAAAAGAGGTCTTTAAAGACCTCTTTTTTTTAGCATATCGAAAATTTCAAAAACAGGTTTTACTAAATCCTGGACAGGACAAACCTCATCAAGCTCAAGTGTAATTGCAGGAATTTCCCGTTCTATGCCCGCATAGGTTCCAAAGCTTCCCGGTGTGGGATAACCGATACTTTCTTCCACGGGATAACCGATAATTTCCGATATCTTTTCTGAAATTTCTCTTGCAGGTCCGTCATAATTTACAATTTTATACGGAGCATGGAGTGTAAGGATTAATTGCGGCTTAAACTCATTAATAGTATCCATAAGAAACTTGGTTTCAATCTCGCTTCCCGCACTCATGCCGCCGAAAAACTCGTTTTTTTTGGTTAATTCCCAATTTTTTGTAGGGAAATTTCTGTTTAAATCAACTCCGTTAGAATTTGTTCTTGTTTTGAGCTGCATACCGTCAGGGTTGAGGCAGGGAATAAAAAGCAAACCGTTTGTGTCGTTGTTTTTTAAATATTCTTCAATAAGAAATTTACCCTGGGGCTCATCACCATGAAACACTCCTACGATAAGTGTTTTCCCGTAATCTCCGATAAGTTCTATTTTGTTTTTGAGTTTTGTAATTGCTGATTTATTCAAAGATTGCCTCAATAAATTCTTCTGAATTGAATGATTTTAAATCTTCCATTTTTTCACCCACTCCTATGAGTTTAACCGGAAGTTTCATTTCTTTTGCCACAGCAAGCACAATTGCACCTTTTGCCGAACCGTCAAGTTTAGTCAGGGCAACTGATGTTAAATTTACGGCTTCTGTAAATACTTTCGCCTGCTGCAAACCGTTTTGACCTGTGTTTGCATCCAATACAAGCATACATTCACGCAAAGCATCAGGAGCTTTTTTATCAATAACCGATTTAATCTTTTTCAATTCTTCCATAAGATTAAATTTGTTTTGCAAGCGGCCTGCCGTATCAACCAAAATTATATCAAATTGTTCTTTTTGAGCCTTTTCAATTGCTTCAAAAACAACAGATGCCGGATCTGCTTTATCACGTCTTACAATTTCTGCTCCTGCTCTTTTTGACCAGATATCAAGCTGTTCTTCTGCGGCAGCTCTGAATGTATCTCCTGCTGCAATAAGAACCTTTTTGCCCTGATTTTTAAATTTATATGCAAGTTTTCCGATAAGCGTGGTTTTTCCAACCCCGTTAACTCCGCAGATAAAGTATATATTCACTGAATTTTCGACATAATTAATGTCATTGCTTCCTGCATTTTTAAGCGTTTTTAAGAATTCTTCTTTGAGGTAATTTTTAACTTCTGACGGTTTTACTTTAGTTTGTCCACGCAAATTATCAACAAGTTCTGTTGCATAATTTACCCCTAAATCAGCGCTGATAAGCATATCTTCCATATCATCAAGAACAAATTCCGAGAATTCTTCTTCCTGGCTTACCGAATTAACAACGTTTCCAACAAGCACTTGTGCTGTGTTGGAAACTGTTTCTTTTAAGTTATTAAATTTATCTTTAAAAAATCCGAACATTTTATTTCCCTTTAGCTGTTAGGGCAGAGAGCTTATGCTATTCCATAATCAACGATAACCTTTGCTAAAATTCCGTTGATAAATGATGCGCTGTCATCTGTCGAATATTTTTTAGCAAGTTCTAATGCTTCATCAACAATAACTTTCATTGGTGCATCTTTCATGTAAAGAAGTTCAACGATTGCGATACGCAAAATATCTTTATCCATTTTTACAAGTCTGCCTAAGTCCCAGTTTTTAGCATATTTTTGAATAATATTATCAACTTCTTCATGATTTTTTTGGAAAAATTCTGCTATTGAAACTGCATAATCTTTAACTTCGCTTTGTGAATCAAGAGTGGTGAATTCAGCTATTTCAAGCGCCATTAAAGATTTTTCCGCAATATCAATCATTTCGTTAATTCTTCCTGTCATATCAGATGTCATCGGGATAGGTACAGGGATATTTGCAACACCGATAGGTCTGTTAAGATTAACTTCGGCATCAGCTTCATAGCTGTCGATTTGATCTCTCATTGCAACAAGCGAGCCTACAGCTATTTTTAATTCATCTGTAGCGCTGCTTGTTAAAATTCTTACTGACTTTAAAATAATGTCTTCTAAATCATTTTTTGAATAGTGTGTTATTTTTTTATCGAATTGAGAAAATAGTATAAACGCTAATTCTCTTGCTGCTCTGCGGGCTTGCATGTATTTACCTCTTTTTTATTAATATCAATTACAAGCTTTATGCTAGCATGAAAAATTTTTATCTACAACAAACTTTTGTCAGTCGTTACAGAAGTTTCAAAATCAATAAATTTCATCTTTGCCTTTTTAAGTTCTCCGGCTAATACAGAACACATATTCAAGCTGTCTTTAGGCGTGTAATCATAATTCTCAACAAGCGTTTTGCCTAACACACTAACCAATGTTTCAAGTTTCTCAAAGGAAATATAAATTTCCGATGCTTTTTCTTTCAAATTGCTTCCTGTTTGCATAAAATCCTCCATTAGAAAAATATACCATTATAATTTTCATAATGCACTTAGAAGTTTGGCTATACTTTTTTAGCTGCAAATTGAAAAAGGTATTGAGGATTTTGGGGTATTTTTAATTTTTTCCAATCTTGCTTTGACAAACTGTGCCTGATGTGAGAATGGTTTCAATGATAAAAATTTTCTGTAATATCTTTGTGCATCGGCACGTTTGCCCAGTTTATCAAAGCAAATGCCTATTCCTGCATAGGCTCTGTAATACTCGGGGTTGAGTTTTAGTATATTATGTAAGACTTTAGATGCTTCATGATATCTGTCCATTTTCATTAATAATGTGGATTTGTGCTCATAAGCCTTTAAAAATCCAGGTGAGTTTTCTATTAATTTTTGATAAATCATTAAAGCTAAATCTGTTTCTTCGCAGAGTTCGTGAGCAATTCCCAGCTGCAAAATAGCATCAGGGTTATCGGGGTTTATTTGAATTGCCCTTACAAAGTTTTTTATTGCTCCGCAGGGAATTCCTTCCAGAAGGTGGCATACGCCGAGTTCAAAGTAAGCTTCATAGTAATCTTCTTTTAATTCTGCTGCTGTTTCAAGATATTTGATTGCTTTGGAGAAATTTTGCAGATTTTTATAGCAGACACCAAGACCATAATAGCTTTCGGCATTGTTTCTGTCAATTAAAATTGCGTTCAAATAATTTGAAATTGCTTCTTTGAACATGTTTTCAAGACGCAATTCATTGGCTTTTTCATAAAACTTATTAGTGGCTGTGCTATCATATTTTTTTGTATTTGAACTCAAAATGACCTTCTTTCAATATCAATGATAGTTTTTTTTGCAGGTCTGTAGAACAATCTTATGATGTATAACTTTATCAATCATTGGATTTATTATTTTCCTTGTGCTATAAAATTATTATGAAAAAGTATCTGGTTTGGTTGTTAATAATAGCTGGAATTCCGGTATGGGCGGATGAAATTCGGCTCGGGGATGTTCAGGCGCAAAAAATTGAAATCCCAAGGGCTGATTACAAGTCAAAGCAATCTCTTGTTGTTAAAGATGAGCAGATTTTATCCGAACTTATCAGACTTCAAAAAGAAAAAGACCTTGAAGATATTGAAAACCTCTGGAAAGGCACGGTTGAAAACAATCAGGTAATAGGGTTTGCTCTTAAAAAGCTTGCCACGCCGGAGAGTCAGCGCAGAATTCATTCTTCTTTAATGGCAAAAACTCTTTCTGCTGTTGTTGCAGGTGCATCTTTTGCACCGTCGCTTGTAGGGGCTGATTATCTGACACAAACTTCTGCTTTTGCCGCAGGCAGGCTTGCACAAAACCTTATTAACAGAAAAAATATGCCGACGGAAATTCCGCTGACTGATACGGAACTGATTGAACTTGCAGGACTTGTCGAAAGTTTGCAGGATAAAATTATAACTGCTTATTACAATTATAAAAGCAGCCTCAGCCAGTTAAAAGAAACTCGCCAGAGATTGCTTTTATATAACAAAAACTATGCAAAAGCACTTGATGATGAAGACTTAATGGAAATTACAATATCTTCTGCTCTGTATGACAATATGCGTATTGAAGAATTTTATTATATGGAAACTGCCAAAAAATATCATCTTGAACTCCAGAGACTTGCAGGTAAAAAAGTAGTTGATAAACTTAACCTGTATCAATATAACTACAACTCTACTCTGGTCGGAGAAAAGGCGGCGGGAGGTAAATGAAAATGAGAAAAATAATTATTTTATTATTGACGATGACCTGTTTGCCTGCCTTTGCAGTGACTTATGACAATTTGAATACGCCGAAAGTTCCCGCTTATCGTACAGGGCTTTCGGATGATCCTGAAAAAGAATATATAGAAGCCAAAGCGCCTGTAAAAATTCATCAGGAGTACGTAAAAAAAGATACTGAACAGTTTGATATAAGCGACTTAACTTATGCAGATTTAAGTATTAAGCAGATTTCACGGGAAGTCGCATCAGATTTGGAGCTTGACCAGGAAACTATGGTCGGAGATCTGTCTGTTTTATGGCAGGGAGCAGCAACACAGAGTGATACAATAAACTTTGCACTGTATAAACTTGCTAATCCTGAAGAAGATAAGCCTGACGAAAAATCCGTTAAAAAAGTTTTGACAACTATTGCAAGCATGTCAACTCTGGTTGGTGCAGGTATGGGCAGTCCTGCAATTGCGGCAGGTTCTTTAATAGGCGGAAACGTTCTGGGGATTATGTCGCAGGATACAAAAGCCTTAAACTATAAATATACAAGGGTTACTGATGCAGATATGATTATTCTTGTAAGAAAAGTTGAAGACTTACAGCAAAGAACGGTTGATTTATATTATAACTATATGACTGCAAGAAAAAAACTTAAACTGCTTGAAAAAATGACTGCCGAACGTAAAAAGAACTATGACCTTTCTCAAAATATGTCAAGAGAAGTAATATTAATTACAGATGCATATTACAGAACAGCTCTTGATAATCAGATGAAAGCACGTTCCGATTACTATGCAAAACGTGCTGCACTTGAACAGTTTGTTGGAAATGATGTGTTTACGCAATTTGAAGCGGATTTGAAAAAGAGAGAAGCTAAGGAGTAATAATGTTTATTCCCTATAAAGTATATACAGGAGCTGAAAATATGCAAATCGACAATGATTTGCTTGAAGATGCTGTCAAAAACAATTTGCAGGAGCCTGTATTCAGGTTATACGGCTGGTCGCCTGCCTGTGTTTCTCTCGGACGTAATCAAAGAAGTGATTTTATAGACGAAAACCTTTTAAAAGAAAATAATATTGACCTTGTCAGACGCTTAACAGGCGGCAGGGCGCTTTTACATGATAATGAAATAACTTACAGTTATGTTTGCCCTGTTTCAAGCCTGAAAAGCGGTGAAAATGTTACAAATTCTTATAAAGAAATCTCGCAAATTCTCATTGATGGGTTTAAAAAACTGGGGATAGAACTTGACTTTGGCGGTGAAAGAAAACCTAAAGGTCATTTGGATTACTGTATGCTGGTTTCTACAGGTGCTGATTTGTGCTATGAAGGCAAAAAACTTATCGGTTCCGCACAATTCAGAAAAAGCGGCTATATTTTACAGCACGGTTCAATTCTCTATGATTACAATCGTGAACTGTTAGAAAAGATATTTAAAGAAGAAGTTGAAACCTCATCAATTACTTCTATAAAAGAAATAAACAAAAGTATCTCGAAAGATGATATAATCAATGTTTTTAGCAATCTGCAATAATTGTTAAGATTTGTTAATTTTGATTTTTTCAAACTATACTTGAGTTTCAGGCTGTCATGCCCTCTGAAACTCCATGCACGCATGCAATTTCTCCAAATAAAAATTCTTTATATAAATACGGGGAATTAAAATCACAGGGGATTTGGAAAAATGTTTAACACAGTACCTATTGGATATCCAATAACTAAAGGACCGGTAAACTTACAAGCATTCTGGGGACTTGGTAATAAAGCATGGACATCTAATTATGGACAATCAACTCAATATAACATTTATCCTGACGGATATTCTCCGTTAACTTATGCATTGGCTCAAGGCTTCGGCAGCCCTAACCACATCAGCCAATGGAACCCTATGTTAATCGGTTTTAATTTGGGAAACAATACAACTGATCCTGCTTTAACAGCTATCGGTCAAGCATCAGCATACAATTGGGGTGCTTCATTGATGCAGCAGGCAACTTTACAATCAGCTGTTACAAGCTCTTTAAGATCATTAAACGGTATTGAAGCTCAAATTTCTAATATTTTGAAATCCGATAAATTAGACGATAGTCAAAAAGCAAGATTAGAAGCAGTTTTGGAAGAAGTTAAAAGATTAAAAGAAGAATTCCAGCAGGTAAAAATTGGTGTAACTTCAGCAGAACACATTCTTGAATTACAAGAACAAGTTAAAGATTTAATCAAATCAGCTTCTGAAACAGCAAAAGAAATAATGGATGAAATTAAAGAAAATGAAGAATCAGAAGCTTCAGAAAGCTCTGATGATGCTGATGAAACAGATGACGAAACTTCAAGCTCATCAGCTGCTGCTTCAACTACAGCTGCTCAAAGAGCAAAAGCAGAAAATGAAGCTGTTGATATCTGCAAAAACATCTATGACGGTGCAATCGGTTGTGTCGGAACAGATTATGACAAAATCAGAGCAGGTGTTGATGCTATAACCAAAGATAACGTTACTGCTGTATTAAATATGTGGCAAGAACAATATCAGCCTCAATCAGGTGACGAAAACATGATTGAAACAATCTTTGATGAAGAAATGTTCTGGAACAACAGCACTAATACAGGTTTGATTACAACTATCGTACAAAAACTTGAAGAACGTGCAAAAGAATTAGGAGTAAGAAATTCTTTAGCAGGTCAATTTGCAGTTGCATACGATGAACTTGATGATACTTTCGTTAACGAAGGCAAAGTTAAAGCTGCTGTAATGACTATTTTGGAAAAAGTTACCGAAGCAGAAGGCAAGTCAGCTAAAAAAGCTGTTAAAACAGAAAAAACCGACAATGCTAAAAAAGAAGCTGAAGCTAAAAAAGCACAAGCAGCTAAAAAAGATAAAGAAAAAATTGAACAAAAGAAAACTCAATTCTTAGAAGATATGAGAGAAATTTTAGGCGATGACAAAGCTGAAATTTCAGACAAAGTTCAAATCGACAAAAACGGCTGCAAAATCAGAATTGAAGGCAAAGATTATTTCGGTAAAGACTATGCATCATTGGCAAAAGCTATCGAAAAAGCAGGATACAGCCCTGCTAAGTACCTGAAAAAACAAGCTTTGCAAGCTGTTGCATAACAAAAATTTTATATTAAATGATTCCTCATATTTGGTAGAAAAGTAGAAGAAATTAGTAGGTTAATGTGTGAAATTTTGTCCCCTTTAAAAGGGGACTTTTTATTTTTAAAAGTTTTACAGATAAGTCTTAGCTATATCAATGTCATTTTGTGTTGTTATTTTAATATTTTTGTAGCTTCCGTTTAAGATATAAACAGTTTGCCCAAGTTCCTCAAGCATTCCGGCATCATCTGTGAAGTTTTGTCCGTATAATTTGGTATGCGCATTTTTTATCAGTTCGTACTTAAAAGCTTGCGGTGTTTGTGTGTTGTATAATTTTGCACGGTCAATTGTGCGTACGATTTTGCCGTCTTCAACTTCTTTGATTGTATCAATAGTTTTAGTGGCAACAGTAAGGGCGTTTTTATCTTTTACCATTTCGATTGTTTGGTTAACCAAATCTGCAGATATCATTGGTCTTGCTGCATCATGGATTAGCACATAATCACATTCGGAAGCATTTAAACCGTTAAATACGGATGCCTGTCTGGTTTCTCCGCCTTCTATGATTTTAACTTTTCTGCAATCTTTTAATATTTCTTGTAATTCATTAATAATCGAAACATTTGCACAGATGATTATTTCATCAACATTGGAATTTTCAAATGCTTGAACCGTATATTTTATTACTTCTTTTCCGTTAATTTTTTCCAGCAGTTTATTTTTGTTCCCGAAACGGGAAGATGTTCCGCCTGCAGGAATTATTGCGTTAATTTTGTAATCCATTTCTACTCCTCAAAGTGGTTGTATAATTTGCTATCTATATCAGAATAAAATTTTCCGTTAATTTTTATTCCTGATGAACCATGTTTAACATCTCCGATTATCGTATAATTAGAAATCTTTTTCAACAATTTTTCAGGAACAGCTGCAACCAGTTCATAATCTTCTCCCCCGTATAGTATCAGATCCTTCCAATCAGGGAATTCTTCAAGTTTTTTGTTATAAGGTATTTTTTCAAAATCAATGCTCATAACCGTATTGCTTGCAGAAGCAATTTGATATAATGCATCGGCAAGACCGTCTGAGGTGTCCATCATTGCATAATCACATTCTGCATTTAAAGCAATTTCTCGTGAAAATTTTCTTTGTGCAGCCGGCATCAAATGTGCTTTGATAAACTCAGGATTATCTATCCCGTTTATAAGCGACTTTAGCCCTGCTGCGCTTGAACCATGTTCTCCCGAAACAATTATTTTGTAGCCCTCTTTTGCATTGCTGCGGGATGAAATTTTTCTGCCTTTTGTTGAACCTATTGCAGTTACGGAAATATAAATCTTGTCACTCCCCGTAATATCGCCTCCGACAATTTTTACATCTTTGCATGCATCTTTTGCACCCTCGTAAAACTCTTTTACAAAATCATTACCAATATTTTTAGGCAAAGATAAAGCTATTGTTAAATATACAGGTTTTGCACCGCTGGCGCAAACATCGCTTATATTTACCATTGCGGATTTCCAGCCGAGATTGTATGGAGAAGAATACTTTCTTGTAAAATGTACATCTTCTACAAGGCTGTCCTGTGTTACAACAATTCCCAAATCAGGCAGGTAAGCACAATCATCTCCAATATATTCGGAATTCAGAGTTGATTTAATTGTCTGTATTATTTCTTTTTCTTTCATAGCTTTAAATATCGTAGTCAATTAATGAAATAAATTCCTGTACCAGAGCTGTATTCCATTTTTTGCCCGCATCCTGTTTAATCACTTCGAGTGCCTGTTTAGGAGTAAGTTCGGCTCTGTAAGGTCTTGGCTCTGTCAATGCATAGTAGGCATCTACAATCAGGATAATTTGTGAAGTCATAGGAATTTCTTCTTTAGAAATTTTTGCAGGATAACCTGTTCCGTCCCAATTTTCGTGGTGGTGTTCGATAATAGGAATTACATCCTGAATATAGCTTATGGGCTGTAAAATTTCACGTGCAGCAATTATCGGATGTTCTTTTATGTGGCTTCTTTCTTCTTCTGTTAAAGGAGTAGTTTTTTGAAGAAGTTCAACAGGAAGCATCAAATTCCCGATATCATATAAAAGGGTCGCAATTTTTAAATTATCAATATCGGTTTTCGGTAAATCAAAACGTTTTGCAAGGCTTACAGCCAGAAGAACTTTTGATTTCATAACACCGTTATGATGAAGCGGATTGTAAGTCTGTGTAAGCATATCTGCAACGTTATAAAGAATTTCTTTAGGAACTTCGTTATTCGCATTTTGCAGTTTTGCTCTGACTTCTTTTGAAACATCAGGAGCAATAGGGATATTATGCTTGGATAAAATATCAATAAACGTATTAACTGCGATTTCCTGCCAGCTTGTTTCGGATATCGGCTTGGCAAGCGTAACTCTGTTTCTGCCGTTGCGTTTTGATTGATACATTGCCTGATCTGTAAGTTCCATAACATCTTCTATGTTGTCTGAGTGTTCTAAAAATGTTGCGACACCTATGCTTGCGGTAATATGACCGATTGTTTCGAGTTCTTCTTCTTCCAGTGCTTTTCGAATTCTTTCAGCAGCAATCATTGCGCCGTCTGATTCTACACCGGGCAGAATTACGTTAAATTCTTCACCACCCATACGTGCAGCCGTATCAATCGAACGTGCGTTTCTTTTTAAAACGTCTGCTACCGTTTTGATTGCCAAATCTCCGTATGCGTGACCGTGCTTGTCATTTATTTGTTTCAAATGATCCAAATCCAGTCCTATTATGCTGAAAGGCTGTTTTTGACGAAGAGCACGTGTAACTTCTTTTTTCAAATATTCTTCAAAATATCTTCTGTTGTACAATCCTGTAAGGCTGTCAGTCACTGCCTGAGCTTTAACCTCTTCAAACAATCCGGCTATGGTAATTGCCATTTCAATCTGTTGTGCAAATATTGTTAAAAAGTCAGGTTCGCCTTCTGTAAGCTCTTTTCTTGATGAAAAAACGTTAAACCAGCCAAAATGTGAGTTTCTTGCATATAAAGGTATAGAAATTATTGCTTTGCTGGGGCTTCCTTCGACAATTTCGTCAATAACTTCCTGCGGAACTTCGGGGGCAACTGATTTTAGAGTTCCGCCAATGTCGGGAGTAATCATAATTGTTTTTGCTTCTTCTGCTTTAGCATATACGCTGTTTGGATCGTAAACCAGCTTTCTGGTCTGTATCGGTCCTTTAATCAGTTTATCTACCCTTTTGATTGAAACATCATTGGATTGTGCCATTACTGTCAGGTAAACTGAATTGTTGTTTTCATCTTCACATTTTTTGATAATATTGCAATGCAGATATCCGAGTTCTCCCTGAATGCTGTTTACAATAGTTTCCAGAACACTTTGAAGCGGACGTGAAGCATTCATCATGTCCCATATATGCTGTAAGGTGAGCATGCGTTTATTAGCAATGTTTAATTCTTTTGTGCGTTCTTCAATTTCTTTTTCCAGCTGAAGGTTACGTTCATATATTTCAAGATAGTCTTGTTTCCCGCCGTAAATGCTGCTTTCAACTTCAGAAACTTTTCTGTATATATCTCTTATATTGTCGAAGAAACTCATGTTTTTATTATACACTATGTTTAGCGTTTTGTAACAAGTTATTTACAATATTTATTATTTCTTCAGGTTTGGGATAATTAACGCATTGTTCTGCACCTGGTCCAATCAACGGGCATTTTCTGGTATGACAGGGCTGACATTGAAGTTTTCCGTCAATGGCAAAGTATTTTTTATCATCACCGAAAGGTCCGTACATTGCAGGCGGAGTGCAGCAAAATATTGATATCACAGCAGGAATTCCTACGGCTCTTGCAACATGTGCGCTTCCGGAATCAGGTGCCAGAACAATATCGGAACGTCTGAAAAGCTCCATCATATCTTTAATGCCTGTTTTGCCGGCAAGATTTGTGAACTTATCATCGCTTATATATGAGATTAATTCTTTGTCGGCTTCTGTGCCTGAAAAAATAAGTGTACATTTGTCTTGTATTGCTTCAACGACTTTTTTCCAGTTGTCTTTGTTCCAGTGTTTTAATTTCCAGGTTGTAGCAGGACAGATTACCACTACAGGTTTTGATTTGTCAGTATCTTTTAAGAGCTCATCAATTTTAGCTTTTGTTTCATCACTTGAAGGAGGCAATGTGAATTTTATTCTGTCAGTACCTTCCAATTTCAGATATCTTGCATACTGCATGTGCAGAAATACTGCATGAGTTGCATAGTTTGCTCTTGAAGCAGGTTCAATGCGTTCGTTTCCGCCAAGATATGAAAATTCTTTGCCTGAATTATAGACAATTTTTCTTTTAGCTCTGCAAAGCCTCATCCAAATAAGGCTTTTAAACATCATTTGAGTATCTATTGCTATATCAAATTTTTCTTTTCTTATTTCTCTTAAAACCTTTAAAAAGTCAATAAAAGCACCAATACTGTATTTATTTTTCTTCCATTTTTGAATAGGAAGAAGAATTGCTTTGTGCACGGCAGGGTTATCTTTAACAATATCAATACCTTTCTCCGATACAAGCCAGGTAACTTCATATCCGTTATCTTTTAATACATTTGCGAGCGGAATATTAAATATTACATCACCAAGTGAGGAAAGTCTTATCAGTAAAATCTTTTTCATACTTAAAATCCCCTGTCCTCTAAAAATGCAGCTCCAATAACACCGGAAAAATCTCCGAGTTCGGCTTTTTTGAATTCAATATGCTTAGCCGGAACCGGTAAAGATTTTGCTTTAGCTTTTTTAATAGTTTTTTGATAAAAGAAATCAACAGCTTCAATCAACCCGCCGCCGAGAATTATTAATTTCGGGTTAATAAAATTTATAATACTTGCAATTCCGCCTGATAAATATTCTGATGCCTCTGTAACACATTGCAGAACAAGTTCGTCTTCTCTTTCTATAGACTTTTGAATCATGCTTGAAGTAATTGATTTTCCTGTTTCCAGATAATCAAGAATGCAGGATTGTCTTCCCTTTTTCAAAGCACCTTCAATTCTTCTTTCAATGGCAGAACGTGATGCATAGGCTTCAAGACACCCGTGAGCTCCGCAGGCGCATTGACGTCCGTTTAAGTCGACAATTATATGTCCTATTTCGCCTGCCGTGCCTGTTGCTCCGGTAATAATTTTACCATTTTTAACAATTGCGGAACCAACTCCGGTCCCTACAAAAACGCATACAAAATCGTCACAACCTTTGCCTGCACCGAATTTTTGTTCTCCGATAGTTGCAATCTCAACGTCATTTCCAAGATAAACCGGCAAGTTAAAATGTTCTTGTAAAATTTCTTTTATATTTAAGTCGTAGCAATCTAAATTAGGTGCACCGATTAAAACTCCGTTTTTTCTGTCAATTTGTCCTGCTGCTCCGACACCGATAGAGCTGATTTTGTCTTTTGAAATACTGCTTTGTTCAAACAGTTCTTCAATACCCTCTATCATTTTTTTCATTATATTTTTAGGACCTTTGTCCTTTTTGGTTTTTTTCTTTACATGGTACAGAACTTCTCCGGTATCTTTATTTATGAGTCCGATAAGTATTTTTGTACCACCCAAATCTATTCCAACTGCGTAGTTTTTCATATAATTTATATTATATATAAAAATTTTCAAATTTGCAAAAAATATGATTATTTGTTAGCATGTTATTTATGAAAGGGGATTAGGGTATGCAGGTTATAAAAAGGTTATTTTTTACATTTGTATTAATGTTATTTAGTGTTCAATATGCTTTCAGTGCTGATGTTTGGGTAAATGATTTAAGAAAATTGTTTGAGAACAATTCTTCTGTAATATATGAAATTAATATCAGAACTTTTGCAGCTCAGGATATTAATAAAAACGGAATTATTGAGTTTGATGAAGCAGAAGAAAGCGGAACTTTTTTAAATGCGATATCAAGGCTTGATGAATTAGCTCAAAAAGGTATAAATACAATTCATGTAATGCCCGTAACTCCGGTAGGCAAAACCAAAGCTATAGGAACTGCAGGCTCTGTATATTCGGCGTTGAGTTTTAACAGACTTAACCCGCAGCTGCAAAGCGAAAAAAGTGCTCTTTCTATAGAAGATCAGGCTCGTAAATTTATTGATGAAGCACATAAAAGAAGAATTCGTGTAATTATTGATTTACCTTCTTGCGGTTCTTATGACTTGTATATGCAAAGACCTGAATTATTTGTCAAAGATAAAACAGGTCAGCCCGTAATACCTGCTGACTGGACGGATGTAAGACTTTTAAATGCAGGAACCGAAAACAATATTAACAAAGATGTTTATAATTTGTATAAAGAATTTGTTGATATGGTAATCAATCTTGGTGCTGACGGGATTAGAGCGGATGTTGCAACAAATAAGCCTGCAAAGTTCTGGAAAGATTTGATAGCATATTCAAGAACTAAAGATACCCAGTTTTTATGGCTTGCAGAAGCTTCTGAAAGCTGGAATGAACCTGTTTCAGATTATGCTGTTTTTACACCTTTCGATAAATTGCTTGATGCAGGTTTTGACGGATATTACGGAAGCTATTTTAATGTTAAAAATTGGAAAACCGGCAGAGAATTGGTAAATCAGGTAGTTACCACAAATGCTAATCTTGCAAAATACCCTGATCGTAAAGCTGTTATAGGCAGTTTTACAACTCATGATGAAATGAGCCCGCTTCTGGTTAACGGACCTAAACTAAGCCTTATGATTATGTGGCTTAACGCTACTTTACCCGTAAACTCTTATTTTGTAGACGGGTTTGATACGGGGGATAATTATATTTATTTATGGGCAAATAAAAAGGCTTTAAAAACTTATACCGATGATGATTATTATTTTGTTCATCGTGGAAAAATTGATATTTTCAATTTTTCAAGACAACCGGGCGGCAAAAGTGATATTCTGCTTGAAAACTTCAAAGCTGCTAACAGAGTTAAATACAGATTTTTGCCGATAATCAATAACGGTAAATTCGTTCCGTTGAAAGCTACAAATCCTTCTGTATTTGCTTATGCTATCGGATATAACGGTAAAAGTATTCTTGTAATGGGTAACTTAAATTTCAGAGCAGTGGCTGAAACTTCTGTTTACGTTCCTAAGCTGGATAAAGACACAGAAGCAATTCCTTTAAAAATAGAATCAATACCTGTTGCTAATAAGGGTTATTTTCAAAATACTTTAAATCCCGGTGAAATTCAGGTATTGCTGTTAAATAATCTGGAGGTTAAATAAAGAAAAAAAAGACGACCTTTACGGGTCGTCTTTTTTTTATGCATATTTTTTGCTAAGTGATGTGTAGCCTTTGCCTGATAATGCTTGAACACGTTTTCTGTTCTTTTTCATTATTTCCTGTGCACGTTTTGTTAATCTTCCTGCAGGAGCCTGTTTTTTAGTTGCAGTATTTGCCTGACCGTTTTGTGACATGCTTAATATTGATTGACCTGCTCCTAATGCACCTGATACGGCAGATGTAACTTGTTTCATAGTTTCTTTTCTTTGTTGTTTTTTAATTTGTTTGTTAATTTGCTGCTGTTGTTGTTCTTTAATCTTGCCGCTTGTTTCGTTCATTTTTACTTTGGCACTTTCTGTTAAAGCATCCATATCAGCACCTTTCATAGCATCTTTAATCGGTGATGCTGACGGAGTTAGTTCAGCAGAAGGCATTGTTCCTGCTGTAGATGAAACAAGTCCGTTAAGAGCTTTATCAGATTCTACAAATCTGCCGTCGTTTCCTGATGTAGATGTCAGTACTCCGCCTGTTAACTTAGTTCCGCTGTCTTTTAAGCCTAAATCTTCTAAAGATGCACTTGATACAATTTCAGAAGTTCCAGCAGCAGCATTTCTTTTTTCAAGTTGGGTTTTAGCGGCTGCGATTTGTTCGTCTGACATACCTGAGTATGATTCCACAATTTCAGAACTGCCGGCATTTTGGTTTCTTTTAGTAAGTTCTGCTTTAGCAGCTGCCATTTGTTCATCTGACATACCTGAATAAGATTCAACAATTCCGTTGCCGTTGTCTGCTAAAACATCGTCAGCAGTGCTTTTTTTGCTTAAAGCAGCTTCAGAAGAATTTTCAGTTCCTTTGTCTGTTTTTGCTTTTGCAGGTTCAGCATCTGGTTCACCTTGTTCATTTTGTTTGCTTTCTTCTGCTTTTTGTTTATTTTCTTCGTTTTTGCTTGAAGATTTACCGAATTTAGCATCTGCAATTTGTCCCAATGAAGCTGCTGTGCTGATTACACCGCCGATAGTACCTAAGATTTGAGCTGCTTTGCTGTCTTCATCAATCATAGAAATGATTTGGCTTGCAGAAGTTAAAGAGCTTCCGACAACGCCTGAAATCTGCATTGCTTTACCAAAGCTTGAAGCTCCTGATTTGCCTAAGCCTTGAAGAGTTGCTGCTGAACTTGTAATACCTGATGCAACGCCTGCGATTGTTGATAATTTGCTCATAAAGCCGTTAGCTTCTTTGCCTTCAATAGCTCTAACATTGTTAACAAGTTCGGCTGTAGAAGAAACTACGCTTAAACCTGCACTAACTGACCCAAGAACGGTTCCGGATGCAGCGCCTGTGCCTGTCATTGCGGTAGCTGCTGTTAAAGCGGTTTGACCTAAAGCCATTAAGCCTGCTGTAATATTGCCGTCTGCAAGGTAGATAGCAGCTTTTGCAACGCCGCAGGCAATAGTTCCTTTTAAGCCGATGTTGAATAAAATTGTACCTGCAGCAGCTGTCCAGGGAATAGCCATCATAATTGTACCTGTAGACATTGTGATTGAGAATAAGTTTTCACAAGCGCCTACGGCTGCTACTCTTTTTTGAAGTTTCTTTTGTTTTTCTTCTTCTTTTTTAGCAGTTTCTTTAGCTTTTTGGTCTTTAAGTTTAGTTACTTTTTCGAATTTCTTTTGACGTTTTTTAGTTGTTTTTCCGTATTGAGTAATTTTTGTTCTGTTTCTGTCAATTTTTGAACCTAAGCCTTTGAATTCAATACCCAATTCGTTAATTCTTGCATCATTTGCTGCAATTGTGTCAGTATTATTTGAAGTATTGCCTTGTTGACCTGCCATAATTCCGAATGCACTTGTAGCAGATTGGTTGTCTTCTTCATTATTGTTTTGAGCTTTTTGAGCAGGAGCAGGATTACTTTTGTTATTATTTTCATCTTCTGCGTACAGCTGTTCGTTTTCGTTTACAAGAGCTTCGTATTCTGTTAAAATTTCTTCTTGTTTCAGAGCATTTTTTTCAGACTCTTTAGTTAATTTGATAATTTCTTTATTATCTTTTTTCATTAACTTTTCGAGTTGTTTTTGTTCTTTTTCAAGTTCTTTTTCTGTTTTTTCTGTATCTTTAGTAATTTCTAAAGTTTCTTTGTTGTCTTCTTTAGCTTCTTTAGTGCTGTCATCAGCTGTATCTTGAGCTTTATCAGTTGTTAATTCTTCTTTTTCTTCTTTTTTGTTTGTCACGCCTGATGAAGCTCCTGTAGAATCTGTTGAAGGAGCTTTTTCATCTTCTTTTTCTTCTGTTTTTTCATCAACAAGAGCAGCAGCTCTGGTTTTAGCTGTTGTGTTTTCGTTTTCTGTTTTTTCGTCCTGTGCTACATTTTGAACTTCTTCTTGAACTGTTTCTGCATCAGAAGGAGGAACTGCTGTTGCTTCATCAACTTGTTCTGTTGCTGTTGCAGGTTGTGTTTGTGCAGTTTCAGCTGTTTCAGATGCAGCAGGAGCAGTTGCATCTGATGTTTCGTTGGAATTGGTATTTTCTCCGTTTTCAGTTTTGCCTGCTTCATCATTGTTTTCTTCACCGGTAGAATTATTTGCGCCTTCTTCTTCGGTTACTGAAATGATTTTTTGATCAACAGTATTAAGTTTGTCTAAAGCTTCGGAAGAATCACTAGCAGCTTTTTTAGATGTTGTTTTAGCTAATTTAGGTATCATTTTACCGCCTGCTGCAGCTCTTGCACCGGTTCCTATAAGAACGCTTTTTGAACCTTCTCTGATATCTTCGATTGCTTTTCTTGAATAGAATGTAGCTGCTAAAGTTTTAATACCTCTTGCAATTAAGATTTTGCCGATTTTTGTCAAAGTTATACCGGCAGCTTTTGTAAAGCTTAATTGTTCTGATTTTTCAGGTAAGTCTTTTTCTAAGAATGTTGTATGGCGTTCATTTGCAATACTTTCAACAGGAACTTGTTTGTTTATGGTATCTTTTTCTTTAGCAGTTTTTTGTGCAAATTCTTCTTTTGCACTTTCTGATTCAGCTTGAATATTAGAAATTTCTTTATTGTTGCTGATGATATTGTTTCTGTGTTTTTGAACTTCGTCTTTTGTTTCTTCGTCAGCACTGCTGTTTTGTCCTGTTAATTCAGAATCTTTTTCGCTGCCGTTAATATCTTTGTCTATTTCATCAGATGATTTGCCTGTTAATCTTTCTAATTCTTTTTTTGATTCGTTGTTTCTTTCTTCAAGTTGTTCAACTTGATTTTGGCGTTGTTCTTCGTCTTTCTGGTATCTTTTTAAGATTAAAGAAATCTTTTTATCGGCAATAACTGCAAACTTTTTGTCATTTTTTGCAACTTTTATTGATTTAAGAGCTTCTTTAATTTCTTCAAGCAATTCACCTTTAATATCAACTGCTTGACCTGTTAATTCAAGAACATTTTCATTATTTACAACGAATTTTTCTTCATTGTTATCTTTACCTTCGCTGTTATTTGTTTGTGTTTTATTATCAGTTGTTTCTGTTGTATCAACTGTATTGTTAACATCTGCCGCTTTGTCTTCTGCTTCGGCATCAACAGCATTTGCAGGAGCTTCTGCACTTTCTGAACCGTCAGGAGCTTCTGCTTTTGTGTTAGTAACTTCTTGTGTAACTTCTGTATCAACAGCTTCTTGGTTTGTATTTTCTGCAACATTGTTTTGTTCTGTATCAGCAGCTTGTGCAGCATCATCTGTTGTAGCATCTGTTTTGTCTTGATTGCTGCTTGCGGGATCAATAATTTTATCTTGAATATCAAGAATAGATGCAATTTCGTTTGCTGAATCAATTGAATCAGCGCTGAATTCTATAGTTTCTTCACCAACTTCTGTAGCTAAGTCAGCTAATTTTTTGCCTTTTACCATTGCAATGAATGAAGCAAAGAAGCCTAAAGTTTGTTTAACTTCTGTGCGTGTAGTTTTAAAATTGTTTTTAGAAGTATAATCAGCAAGCAGTTTGCCCATTTCTTCTGTTTCTGCACCTAAGATTTCGCCTTTTGCAGCAAGAACGTTAATCATGTTTAATGATTTTGCAATTTCATTTTCGTCAAATGCATATTCACTGTTTTTAGATTTAGCTTTGAAATCTTCATTTTCAAACATTTCTCTTAACTCAAGATATCTTTTGCTTTCTCTTGTAGTAAGAGCTTCGCCTCTGTTAATTTTGTCTTGAAGATTTGTCCAATCTTTCATTATTTTTTTGAACTTTTCAAATGCATCTTCCTGTTCTTGCATTTTTTCTTTTAAAGTTCTTTCTTGTTTATCTTTTTCGGGTAAAAGATCGTTTATTTGATCTTCAATTTTTTCATCGTTTTCTTCACAAGCTTCAATTTTTTTCTGAGCAACTTTAACAGCTTCCAAAAAAGGCATTTTTTCAGAAGTTTCATCGGCATTGTCGTTTTGTTCGCCTGTGCTGTCATAATTTGCAGAAGAATTTTCCTGAATAGCATGAGCCAGTTCAAGAATATCCTTAGGAATATTTACCCCTGTATCTTCCATGGCAATAATTTCTTCTGCTGAATATTGTGACCATATAGGATCAAGGATTTGTCCTGATTTTTTAGCATAAGCTTCCATGCTGTATTTCATCATAATATTTGCTTTGTTAGCATTAGTTGAATATACTTTAACTTCTCTTTCAGTTGCTTCTTCTTCACGTCCGTTGAATGAACCGTCGTCGCTTTTTATTTTCCAGTGTTTTTTTACTTTTTTGGTGCCTGCCTCTGTGTATTGGGCATTTTCACCGTAAGAAGTACCGTTAGCAGTGATTATTTCATAACCTGTTTCATCTTGATAGTACTTTGCAAATTCTTCTAATTCTTCTTTTGAGAGTTGGCTGTAATAAGACAGCGCTTGAGAATAAGTAAGTTCTACTTTGTTTTTTTCAAAGTAGTACTCTTGAAATACTTTATATTTATTTGTAACGCCGTCTATAGTATACAAAGCATTTACTCCTTTTCCTTTACGTAGGTTATCGGCTTTTTAGAAGTAAAACTTTAATAATATCGGGCAAAAAATGCGGCAAAATAACTTAAAAGCCTTGCAAATCAATGATTTAACAAGGCTTAATATAATGTAATAATTGTAACAGTCGTTATTATAAGTGTTTTTCAATATTTGAAATAATAGTAGATTTAGGCATTAAACCTACAAGTCTTTCAAGAGCTTTACCGTTTTTGAAAACCAAGAGGCTTGGAAGACCGCTGATAGAATAATCTTGTGCTGTCTTTAAATTTTCATCGGTATTAACTTTTACGAATTTAACTTTACCGTCGAACTCTGAAGCAACTTCGTCCAAAATAGGTCCCAATTTTCTGCAAGGTCCGCACCATGGAGCCCAGAAGTCTACAACAACAGGCTGTTCTGAGTTAATGACTTCTTGTTCAAAAGTTTCATCATTGATATCAACTGCATTTGACATTACATATCTCCTTAATTTTTTATTTAACGGATTTATTCTAACACAGAAAATATTTTTGTGCTATTATCTTAATAGAACTCTATAGGATAAGAAAATGGGAAGAAAAAAGATAATAGAAATTGTTCTGGATACAGAAACTACGGGCTTGGATTATACAAAAGAGAAGATGGTTGAATTCGCTGCCGTAAGATTGGAAAACGGAAAAATAAAAGATGAATTCCAAACTTTAATCAATCCACAGCAGCATATCAGAAAATCAAGCATGGCAATTCACGGAATTACACAGGAAATGGTTGCCGATGCCCCCACAGAAGAAGAAGCAATGCCTAAAATCCTTGAGTTTATCGGTGATTACCCTATTGTAGCTCATAATTGTATATTTGATTATACGTTTTTGAATGAAGCAAGCCTCCGTACTACAGGAAAAGAGTTAACAAATGCAAGAATTGATTCCCAGCAAATGTTTAAAGAAGTTTATCCTGACCTGTTCTCTCACGGCTTGGAAGCTTTGACAAATAAGTTTAATGTAGAATTGCACAATCATCACCGTGCAATGGCTGATACAATGGGTTTGGCTCTTGCTTATCCCAAATTAAAGAAATTATACCTCCAAAAGTATGATTGGGAAATGAAACAGCTGGATAACGTCGAATATTTATTTGAAAGATTTTTGAGAATTCAGCAGACTGTTTCAACTCTTCAATCCGAATTGCAGGATTTAAAATCTGTATTTAAATTATATTTCGAACAAGGGGGAGAACCTATTATTTCGCAGACAGGTGAAACTCTTGTTTATAATTCAAAACAATCTTTCGGCTATGACTTGCATCAGATAAAAGATGTGCTGGAAGAAGTAGGTGCTTTTGATAAAGCCGTAAAATTAAACACAGGATTTGTAGACAGATTGGTATGCGGGTGCAGATTAGATGAAGAAAAAAGAGAGTTAATAAAAGATGCCCGCCAGGAAATTACAGAGACACGTAATATTCAGATAATTAAGGCAGGAAAATAAGATGGCGAATGCGTTTATAGAGTTCTTTAAAGAACCTCCGGCAAAACCGGTTACAATGAATCAGGAAGAAGTAAAAAAGACATACACTCATTACAGATGGAGAATATTTTATTCAAGTTTTATTGCCTATGTTGTATTTCATATTTGCAGAAAAAATATTGCAGTGGCACTTCCGTCAATGGGTAAAGCTTTAAATTTATCTAATACGGAACTGGGGCTTTTGGGGTCAACATTATACGTTACTTACGGTATCGGTAAATTTGTAAACGGTGTTATTGCAGACAAAGCAAATGTAAGAACATTTTTACCAACAGCTTTAATATTGTCTGCGATTTGTAACTTATGTTTTGTTTTAAGTGCAGTATTTATAACACCGGGGCATGTTAGCTTTTTCGGATTGCCTTCGGCAACGGTTTTGTTATGGGTAATGGCATTTTTCTGGGGTGCTAACGGCTGGTTCCAGTCCTGCGGTTTTCCTCCGGTTGCAAAAAGTTTGTCTTACTGGTTCTCTAACTCTGAACGTGGTACAAAATGGTCATTATGGTCAACTTCTCACCAGATAGGCGTGTTTGCTGCCGTTATGGTTTCAGGTTTTGCTATTGATAAATTTGGCTGGAAAGCTGCTTTTTATATCCCTGCTGTTATTTGTATTATAACAGGTTTGTGGTTATATGACAGATTGAGAGATAAGCCTCAGTCTTTGGGACTGCCTGATGTAGAGAAATACAGAGAAGAACCTGTTGCTTGCAGCAATGATACTGATGAAGAAAAAGATAACCGTTCATATTTCCAAATATTTAAAGAACATATCATTTTCAATCCTGTAATATGGATGCTTGCAATAGCTTATATATTCGTTTACATTATTCGTTTCGGAACAGAAGACTGGCTTGTTAAATATCTGGTTGAAGTAAAGGGAAATTCTCTTACTCTTGCAAGTTCAAAACTCAGCTCTTTAGCATTAATCGGAGCATTCGGTGCAATTCTGGCAGGGGTAATTTCCGATAAAGTTTATAAAGGAAACAGAACTCCTATTAATATCATATTTTTAATCTGTTTGATTTTAAGCTTGCTTGCGTTTGCTCAAAACCCTGCTGACAATAATTTTATGGACTTTGTGTTTGCTGCAATGATCGGTATGTTTACAGCAGGTCCTCAAATGTTAATCGGCGGTCTTTGCGCTGTTGAAAGCAGTTCTAAAAAAGTTGCATCTGCATCAATCGGATTTACAGGTATTTTCGGTTATGTGGGAGCTGCTCTGTCATCAGGCGGTACAGGATTTATGGTAGATAAATTCGGCTGGAACGGTGCAATTGCATTCTGGCTCGTATCTACTATGATTTGTATTGTAATATGTACTGTTCTTTTAATATATGAAAAGGTTAAAAAGCGTAAAAAAGCATAGTAATATAAAAAATAAAAAAGCTTCAAGATTTATAACTTGGAGCTTTTTATTTTTTTTGCGGAAGAACTACCCAGAAGGTACTTCCATAATGCAGCCGTGATTTAACAAATATGTCGCCACCATGTGCTCTTGCGATTTTTTTACATACTGCAAGCCCGACACCTGAACCCTGCTGGCGTTTCAATTGATTTCTGTTTACCTGTGTGAAGAAATTAAATATTTTCCCTATATCTTTTTTGCTTATGCCATCTCCGGAATCCTTTATTTCAAAGACAAATTCATGTTTTGTGTTAACATAAGTGACAATTATAATTTCGCTGTTGTCCTTACTGAATTTGATTGCATTAGAAATAAGATTGTATATCAGCTGTTGAAATCTTGTAATATCAGCGTTTATTATAACGTCTGAAAGCGTATAATTTATCGTGATATTTTTCTCTTTTCTTATTTCTTCAAATCCCCAGATAATATCAGAAATTACCTCTTTTGACCTGAAATCCTGACATATAAGCTCAATAGGCTTTGCTCCGCTGCGGGCAAAGTCCAGTGTAATTTGGATTAAATCCATTAAGAACTTTGAGCTTTTTGAAATGTTATCTATATATTTTAAATGCTCGCTGTTTTCGCATTTAATAGCCAAAATATCTGAAAAACCTATTATTGAGTTAAGCGGAGTTTTGAACTCATGCGATATACTTGCCAGAAATTCAAGTCTTTCTTTTTTATTAATTGCTCTTTCTTCATAAAGAGAAATAATTTCTAATTTTGAAGCAATATTTTGTACAAGTATGCTTATTGATTCAATATATTTTTTGTTAAAATTTCTGTCATCACTTATTAAACCTACATACCCGAGAACATTTTTTCTGTAAATAATTGGCAGTATAATCTTATTTTCTTTTGATAAAGTGGATATGTGCTCAACTATATCTTCAATTTCAAAATTATTATAAAAGTCAAAAACAGCCTGTCTGATTTTTTTAACTTCACTTATTAATTTCCTGTTATTATTAAAAGCTTCTGTTTTATAAATTTTTTTTACCACAACCTGCATTGTCGTAAAATTAATTAGTCCTATCCAGCATGCTTGTGCCTTAGTTAAGCGTGTAAGATTTTCTATAACAAAATCTGCAAGCCCCTTGTAAGTTTTAGTTGTATTAAGTTTTTTCAAAAAATTGTAAATTGCTTTCTTATTCATTGTATAATTATAGTATGAACAAAAAATTATATGTAGTTTCAGGATCTTCAGGTGTCGGCAAAGGCACTGTTTTAAAAGGGTTTTTAGCTAAAAATCCTCATTTTATGCTTTCAATATCCTGTACTACACGAGCTCCCAGATGTGGAGAAGTCGATGGAGTTAATTATTTTTTCCTGACTAAAGAAGATTTTCAGCAATGCATTGATAACAATAAATTTTTGGAATGGGCTGAGTTTGCCGGAAACCGGTACGGAACCAAAAGAAAATTTATAAACCAATGTTTGCAGGAAGGCAAAGATATTATTCTCGAAATTGATACTCAAGGCGCTTTGCAGGTGAAAAAACAAATGCCGGAAGCTGTTTTAATATTTATTTGTCCTCCTTCATACAAAACCCTTGAAGAACGTTTGAGAGGAAGACAAACAGAAGATGAAGAAACAATCCAAAAACGTCTTCAAGCTGTCAGAGAAGAACTTCAAAGAGCTGAAAGCTTTGATTATAAAGTCATTAATGATAATCTTGAACAGGCAATTTCTGACCTTGAAAAAGTTATAATCGGAGAGCAAAAAAAATGTTAACCGGAAAAACCATACTGGTTGGTATTACAGGCGGTATTGCAGCTTATAAAATATGCGAGCTTATAAGAATGTATAAACGTGCAAATGCAAATGTGCGGGTAGTCTGCACTAAAAATGCATTAAATTTTGTCACAAAATTAACCCTGCAAAACCTTAGCCAAAATGATGTGGGGGTTGAAGAATTTTCTATTGATGATTTCAAACCCGAGCATATCTCATTTGCTGATGAAGCTGATATTATGGTTATAGCACCGGCAACGGCAAATACTATTTCAAAAATAGCAACAGGTGTATGCGATAATCTTTTGACATCAATCGCCTGTGCATTCAGAAAACCTGTTATCATAGCTCCTGCCATGAACTGTAATATGTGGGATAATCCGATTGTTCAAGAAAATTTGAATAAACTTCATTATACAATTCTTGAACCTGAAAGCGGGTATTTGGCATGCGGTTATGATGGAAAAGGCAGGCTTTGCAGCCTTGATAAAATTTTTGATAAAACAGTTGAAATTCTGAATTATAAAAAGTTAAAGGGCAAAAAAACAGTTATAACATCAGGCGGTACAATTGAAGATATTGATCCTGTGAGATATATCTCCAACTATTCATCAGGGAAAATGGGTCTTGCACTTGCTGATGCTGCATATAATCTTGGTGCTGACGTAACTCTTGTAACAACTAAAGAAGTTACAAGAAAATATAATGTTGTAAAAGTTAAGTCAGCTCTTGAAATGCAATCCGCAGTAGAAAAAGAACTTGATGCTTCTGACTGTATAATCATGGCTGCTGCTGTTGCTGATTACAGAATTAAAGAACAAGCCGAACAGAAAATTAAAAAAAGTTCCGAAGATGAAATTACCCTTACGCTTGTTAAAAATCCTGATATATTAAAAGAAATCTGCCTGAAAAAAACTCATCAAACTATCGTCGGCTTTTGTGCGGAAAGTGAAAATTTAATAGAGAATGCAAAAGAAAAAATTGTTAAAAAAGGCTGTGATTTCTTAATTGCAAACGATATTTCACGAAAAGACATAGGTTTTTCAAGTGATTACAATGAGGTTACAATTCTCGACAAAAATGGCGGGATGAAAAAACTTGAAAAAGCTGATAAAACAACTATAGCTTACCAAATTTTTGAGGAAATTTATGAATAAGCATACTATTGTCGAAAAAATTGAGGATTTTGCACCGCTTGATCTTGCAGAAAACTGGGATTGTTCAGGCTGGCTTGTCAAAACCAATAAAAATAAAGTGAATAAAGTTATGCTTGCTTTGACGATTACTGATGAAATAATCAATCAGGCGAATGCAAATAATTGTGATATGATTATTTCTCACCACCCGCTATTTTATGTTCCTCTTGAATATAAAAAAATTGATATCTATTGTGCTCATACTAACCTTGACAGAACAAACGGCGGTACTACAGACACATTGATTAATGTTCTTGGACTGTCTGAATATAAAACCGGGATAGACAATTCATCTTTTATAAGATATGTTGATTGTGAATTTAGTGTGGAAGATTTTGCAAAATTATTATCAAAAGTTTCTCCAAACCTCAGATATGTAAATAATAAAAACATTGAAAATATAAGTAAGATAGCTTTTTGTGCAGGCAGCGGCAGTGAATTTATCCGGGAGGCTCAAGAAAACGGCGCCGATGCTTTTGTAACAGGTGATTTAAAATTTCATACAGCTGTTGACAGCGAAATTGCAGTTTATGATATAGGGCATTTTGAAAGCGAAATTCTTATTCTGGAGGTTTTAAAAAAACTTATAAACGGAGTAGAAGTAATATTTTCGCAAGAAAAAAGTCCATTTATACAAAAAAAATATTGACAACTGAATTTTAGCGGTTAGAATAATAAATGTAGCCGATAATGGGGCGTCGCCAAGTGGTAAGGCACCTGGTTTTGGTCCAGGCATTCGGAGGTTCGAATCCTTCCGCCCCAGATTTAAAAAAGACCTGATTATCAGGTCTTTTTTTATTACACAGATTACAAATCAATATCAGATTCTTTTATAGGAGCACCTACTACTCGTTCAAGTTCAGCTGCGTTTACGTTGTAATCAAGCAAATTTGAATAGTAATTTAATTGCGCATTTAAATATGTGTTTTCTGCATCTTTAAATTCAATTGCGTTGCCAAGTCCTACCTGATATCTTCGGAAGGCTTGATATTGTTGTTCTTTTGCTTGTTGAAGCGCAAGCTTTGAAACATCTAAACTGTCATGAGAGTTCAGCAAGCTGATATATGCACTTTTGACTTCTAAGTACACGTTCTGTTTTTGTTGTTCATAATCTGCCATGTATTTTTTATATGTTGCTTTTGCTTCATCAACTTGTTTTTTAAGCAGCATAAGGTTTAAGTTTGTATAATTCAATTGCAAACCTAATTGATAACCGTAGTCTGCATTCATACTGTAACCGCCTCTCATGTATGAACCGTTTGCGCTTATGTCAGGTGTGAAAGCTCTTTTTGCTGCTCTAACTCCCAGTTCTGCCGCATCCATAAGTTTTTTTGCTGAAAGTAATGACGGACGTGATGCTTCAGCTGTTTCTAATAAATTATCAAAGTTTACATCATACGCTTTTGAGTTTAATTTATCTTTTAAAATTACGTTTTGCAATTCAGGAATACCTACAGCATTTGCAAGCTGTACAGAAGCAAGTTCAAGTGTATTCTTTGCTTTAATAAGGTTTACTTTAGCATTGCCCAAGTTATATTCTGCCGTTGTAACATCAATTTTTGCTTTTTTACCTATTTCATAGTATGCCTTAGCCTGTTTTAGCTGTAGTTCGTAATCTTTTACGGTATCTTCATAGACTACTTTTTGTAATTCTGCAAAAATCATATTGTAATATGCAACTTTTACATTATAAATTACAAGTTCAATACTTGTTTCAGCATCGTAACGTGAAGATTCGAAATTTCTTTTTGCCATATCAGCACTTGCTTTAGTTTTGCCAAAGTCAAATAAAAGCATATTTGCAGAGAGAGTAGGAGTGTAATACTGGTCATACCTTCTGTTCATCATACCGGAGTACTGACTTCCGCTTCTCATTGTCATAAGCATGTCATTTCTTGAATAGCTTACTCCGGCGCCGATTGTGGGAAAATAATTAGACCAGGCTTGTCCCACTCTTGAATGGTAAATTTCGGAGTTGCTTATGGCTGACATAATTGCAGGGTGGTGAGTTATGGCAAGTTTTATGCAGTCGCTTAATGTAACTTCGCCGTTCATATCAGCATATTCAATCTGGCTGTTTATGACAGGGAATTTTGTTTCATACATCCCTTCAGCTTCTTTTGAAGATTGCTGTTTATCTTTTAAATTTTCTTCTTTCTTTTTACGTTCATGTTTTTTGTTTGTTTTTGTTTTATCAGGTTTTACAATTTGAATTTCATCTGATTTTTTTACTTTCTCCTTACGTACAAACTTAGCCAGAGCTGTGTTTGAGGTAAGTGTAAGAACAGAACATATTAAAAATAAATTCACTATCTTTTTCATGCTATATCTACTATCTCCAAATCTTTTTCCGTAATTTCCTTTTTAGGGAACAGGTCAACAAATTCCTGAACAATAACGTAGAATGCCGGTGTCAGAACAGCACCTATAGTAGCTGCTGCAACCATACCTCCGAATACCGTAGAGCCTACTGATATTCTTGAATTAGCGCCTGCGCCTGATGCAAACAGCATAGGTAAAACACCTATAATAAAGGCAATTTCTGTCATCATAATTGCTCTGAAACGAAGTTTTGCGGCTTTTATAGCAGCTTCTTTTACAGGCAATCCGTGTTTTTCGTGCTCTTCTTTTGCGAATTCCACAATAAGTATAGATTGTTTTGCAGCCAGACCAATAAGTGTAATCATACCGACCTGAGAATATATATCGAATGACTGATTAATCATCATTTGGAAAATAAGGGCACCCAAAGCTGCAATTGGCGAGATTAATAATACTGCAATCGGAATTGTATAACTTTCATACAGTGCAACAAGGAAAAGGTAAACAAATACCAGCGCCATAGTTATAATTATTGCAGTCTGCCCTGATGCTTCACGTTCTTGAGCAGAAGTACCTGACCAATCAAAAGTCATATCGGAAGGCAGTACACGTTTTGCAACAGCTTCCATAGCGTTCATTGCATCTCCTGAACTTTTGCCTGCTGCCTGCTGACCTTGAATCTGGACTGATTTATACAAATTGTATCTTGAAATTGATGCTGTACCGATTGTCTGTTTTAGTTTTACCATAGAAAGAACAGGCACCATTACACCGTTTGTATTTTTTACATATATTCCCGATAAATCAGCTGCTGTATTTCTGAAATTGCTTTCAGCCTGAATTTCTACTTTAAATACTCTGTCATATTTGTTAAAGTCGTTAACGTAATATGTTCCCAGCATTGATGCAAGAGTAGAGTAAAGTTCTTGTAAATCAACGCTTTGTGCCAGAGCTTTTTCATAATCTATCTCTAAAGTATATTGAGGAACGTTAGCCTGGAATGTTGTATATACACTTGATAATGAAGGATCCTGGTTAGCTGCCTCAATAAGGGTGTTTGCCCATTTTTCCAAATCCTGTGCTGAATATTCTCCACGTGACAGCATTTGGAATTCGAAACCGCCCATCATACTCATACCCATAATTGCAGGAGGCGAAAATACGGATATTGATGCTTCTTTTGTAGCAGATGCTATTGGTCTTATTTTTGCAAGAATTGCTGTGTGTCTTAAATCTGTCGGACGTCCTGAAAGTTTTCTTTTAATCCAGTCGATAGGACCTATTTTCCTGTCAGCATAATCATCAAGCATAATAATACCTGTTGCACTGTTTGAAGCCCCGTTTCCGCCAAAGACCAGAAGTTTTTCTCTGTTAACACCTTCAATATTTCTAACCTGTTCTATAAATCTTTGAGAAACTTCTTCTGTTCTTGAAAGTGAAGCACCGTCAGGGAGTGTAATACTTGCAAGTAATACACCCTGATCCTCGTCAGGAATAAACCCTGTTGAAATAACTCTGAAACATAAAAGAGTTAATGCTACAAGTCCTACATAAAAAGCAATGGTCAACTTTTTGTCATAAACAAATTTATGAACAAATTCCATATAAAATTCTTCAACTTTAACGAAGAATTTATTAAATTTCTCTACAAGAACAGATGTTCTTTTATTTATTCTGTCTACAATATGTTTTGTACGAAGTAGAACAGGGGATTTTATTTCTTTTTCTTGTTCCTTCTTTTGTCCCAGAAAATGAGAACACATTGCAGGTGAAAGTGTTAATGCGCAAATCGCTGAAATTGCAATAGACACGGCAATACAAACAGCAAACTGTTTATACATTACCCCTGTCATACCTCCCATAAATATGATAGGTACAAATACAGCCATAAGAACCATTGCCATTGCAACCAGAGAAGAACCTACTTCTTGCATAGTTAACTGTGTTGCAATAATTGCAGACTTCCCTTCTTCAAGGTGACGTGTTACGTTTTCAATAACAACAATGGCATCATCAACTACCACCCCGACTGCAAGTACAAGTGCGAACAGCGATAAAAGGTTTATACTCATTCCGAATGCTTTCAATGCGGCAAATGTACCGATTAACGAAACTGGAATTGTTACACAAGGAACTAATGTTGCCATTCCGTCCCCTAAAAACAGGAAGATAATCAAAACAACAATAACACCTGTCAGTAAAATAGTAAATTCAACCTCTTTCATAGATTCATGAATATACTCGGAATCATCTTTTACGATTTTAACCTTTAATCCGTTATCCAACCTTGAATTAAGTTCTGCGATTTTTGATTTTACAGCTTTTGACAGGTTTAATATATTGGCATCCGATAACTGTGAAACCATAATCATAGTTGCCGGTTTACCGTCAATTATACCTAAATGAGAGTATGAATCCGCTCCGAGTTCAACCCGTGCAATATCTTTTATTCTAACTTTGCTGCCATCCATATTTGAACGAATGATAATATTTTCAAACTCTTCCACATCGGCAAGTCTGCCTTTTGTTTTTAAAGTTAACTGTAAAGCCTGTTTGTTATCTGTAGGCAATGCTCCCAGTGATCCTGCGGTAACCTGTGTATTTTGATTGACAATTGCAGTTTTTACTTCACTGGTAGAAATATTTAAACCTGCCATTTTCTGCGGGTCAAGCCATATTCTCATTGAATAATCGCCTGCCCCGTGAACATCAATATCTGCTACACCTTCGACACGTTTTAATTCATCTTTAATATAAATTGAACCGTAATTTGTCATATCAAGCTGTGACCAATTACCATGTTCATCAGCAACATTTAGGATAAGTGCTCCAGAACCTGATGTTCTGCTTACAGCCGTAACACCTGTTCTTTGAACATCTTCCGGTAACTGTGAAAGGACCTGTTGAATTCTGTTTTGAACATTCATCAGGTTGATATCTTTGTCTGTACCGACTTTAAAATACAATGTCAAAGTATAAGTTCCGTCATAGGAGGTTGATGTCATATAGGACAGATTTTCAACACCGTTTAATTTATTTTCAAGTACTGTAGCTATTGAAGATTCGATAACTTCAGCATTTGCACCGGTATATGATGCTGATACACGCACCTGAGGAGGCGTTACATCCGGATAGTTTTCCTGTTTCAGGGTTAACATGGAAATTAAACCCAGAATTACTATACAGATTGAAATTACTAACGCAAATCTTGGTTTTCTTATAAAAAAGTATAACTTTTCTTTATCAAAAATCTTTTTCATTATTTACCCACATTTAAATTCTTAATATATTCTTCGTTATCAATAATTTTTAAATTTTGTCCTTCAGAGTTTATATTTTGAATGCCTGAAACAACTACAACATCATCTTTTTCAAGTCCGCTTTCAACAACCCAGTTATTATCAATATCATCAGAAACTTCAATATCTTTTCTCACTGCCTTGTTGTCTTTAACAGTCCATACGTAATATCCGCTCATAGCATCACCTTTTGTGCAGGCTTGCGGAACTGTCATGTATGTAACTTTTTGCGGAGCAATAAGCTTAACTTTCATATAATCTCCAGGGACAAGCCAGCCTTTTGTGTTATCAAATACTGCACGTAAGGCTATGGAGCCTGAGTTTTTGTCGATTTGGTTGTCTACAAAGTCGATTTTTCCGACTTTGTCATACCATTTTCCTCCGTCAAACTGGATTTTTACTTCAACATCATTAAGTTCATGTTTGCTTGCTCTCAAAAGTTTTATAAAATCTGAACTTTTAAGGTTGAAAGCAACATAAACAGGGTTTGTACTTGAAATATTAACTAACGAACCTGAAGTTGCGGTAACATAGTTGCCTTCTGTAATATTAACTTTCCCTATACGTCCGTCAATAGGTGACTTAATATTTGTGTAACTTAAATTAACTCTTGCAAGTTCCAATTGCTGGCGTGCTGCATCCAGTAAAGCTTTATTCTGGTTTCTTGAAGCAAGACTTGAGTCAACATCGGAACGGCTTATTAAATCTTCTTTGATAAGTGCATTTGCACGGTCTAATTCCTGCTGTGCATTTTTTAAAAGTGCGCTGTACTGATTTACGGTTGCAGATGCGTTGTTAACTTCTATTTGATATTCTCTGGGATCAATTTGAAAAATAGTTTGTCCTTTTTTTACAAAATCACCTTCTTTAAAGAATTTTTTAATCAAAAATCCCGGAACTCTTGCAATGACATCAACTGAATACTTTGCCTCAACACGTCCGGTTTCTTCAACTGATATAGAAACTTCCTGCAGCCCGGGATAATCAACTACAACCTCTTTAGGCATCTTCATGGCTTGTTTTTGTATCATACCTGTTATAAATCCTGAAGTTTTGTTGTATATAATCGGTACTATAATAACTAATAATATTACTATCGCCCATTGTTTTCTGGTCATATTAATTTTCATACTTCTCTCCGATTTTAATCTGTTAACACAAATGGTAGAATTTTCTACCATTTATGATAAAATATTATACAAATACTGTCAACAAAAAGTTGTATTAATCCACCATTTACAGTATACTTAGGGATAGTTAAGGCTTGATTTATGATAGACGTTGATAAGGTTACAAAAAAGTTTTTTAATAATATAGCATATCAGATTGATTACACTGCGAATTTCAGTAAATCATTCAGAAGAATATTTCATGCCAAATATATTGGTGAAGAGATTGCCCCTGATGAGTTTTTTATTCTAATGCTTTTAAATAAAAATCCTGATTTTTCTCAGGCTGATATCGCAAAAGTTATGTTTCGTGGCAAAGCACATATTGGTAAAATCTTAAATGAAATGGAAACTAAAGGTTTTGTTACACGTAAATATGATGATAGTCTTAATTACACTCAAAATGTTGTCACTCCAAAAGGTGCAGAACTTTTTGAAAAGGGGATTGCACAGGTCAGAGGAAACATAATTTCGAGAACTAACAGTGAATTCACTACAGAAGAGCTGGAACAGTTTATTTCATATTTAAAACGTTACAGAAATATGTTGAACTCAATTGTTGAGGTTAAGCTTAAATAAGTTGTTAAGTTTTGTTAAATTGCAAATTTCTTTAATGGTTTAAATTCTTACCTGCTGGTAACTATAAAACTTAATGGTGCCTTCTTTACTCCGACAGCTCAAGCGATTACAATGATTAATGTATTGCAATACACAGTCTATACTTATCAATACAAGGAGAATTTGTAATGAAACAACTTGCAGTAAAGAATTATAATAATATACAGGAACAAAAAATTGAGCAAAACGGGAATGAATTTAAAGTAAAATACGTTTTTCCTCCTCAGGAAGCGAAACAATGTAATGTCAGCTTTGTAGAAGTAGAACCGGGAAATTATGCCTGGGGATACCATTACCACGAGATGAATGAAGAAGTTTTTTATATAATCAGCGGTGAAGGAGTTGTGAGAACCGCAAAAGGTAATATTCAGGTAAAAGCCGGTGATGTAATAACATTCCCTTCCGGTGAAGAAGGAGCACATGTAATAAGCAATGCTTCTGAAACTGAAAAGCTTGTTTATCTGGATTTTGACACTGCAAATCCGACGGAAATTGTTCATTTTCCGGATATAAACAAAATAATGGCAATCGGACCTTATTCTAACGGAATGTATGACATAAATCTATAAAAAAAGCCCTCAAACAGAGGGCTTTTTCTTTATTTGGAAGCAGTTTCTTCGAGGTATCTCAATGCGTTTAAAGTTCTCGGGAAACCTATATATGGAAGACATTGTGTTATTGCTGCTATCATTGTTTCTTTTGTGTTGCCCATATTCAAATTACCTTGAATATGACCTTTAATTTGGCTTTCTGTGTCACCTAATGCGGTAAGCATACATAAAGTCAAAAGTTCTCGTGTTTTCAGGTCAATAACCGGATTTGTATAAAAATCCCCGAAGCAGTATTCGGCAAGAAATTGAGGTATATGCTGCTGATCTTTCGGGTAACGTAATTTCGCATTTTTCATACCTTCGCCGAATATTTTTACCTGAGCTTCAAGCCCTTTTTCATAGCGTGTTTCTTCATTCACTGTTTTTTTGTTTTCCAACGGAAGTTTGATTTTATGTTTTTTAAATACCTCATTTGCAGTTTCTACTGCTATAACAGCTTTAGGAATTCCTGCATAAGGTGCTGTCTGGTAGATAGCTTCTTTTATTTCAACAGGTGTCAATCCTGCATTTAATGCTCCTTCTATATGTTTTTTTAAGATTTGCGGCTGTTGATTTACAGTCAATACAACTATTGTGATAAGTTCTCTTTCTTTTAATGTTAAACTGCCTGTCTGTGCAACATCACCATATATAAACTTTTTGGCAGTTTCATAGAATTCATTGTCAGTTTCTTTTAATAAACAATTTTGTTCATTAAACAATTCATTGTATCTTTTGTTAGAAAATTCAGTTCTTGTCATATTGTTATCCTTTGCTCCATTGCTTTCTGCAAAGGCAAGAGTTCCTTGCACAAGCAATATCATCATTAAACATGTTATTATTTTTTTCATATCAGTTTTCCTGCCTCGTAAGCTTGTAGAGGAAGATCGGTTGAATTTACATCGTCTTTTTGCCAGACACCTGTTCCATAAATAACACCTTTTTCAACAGCTCCTGAAAGGCAAGCCAAAAATCCTCTAAATTCTTCTATTGTTCTTTGTAATGAAACTTTATTGTCGTCTGCTGCAGTAAGAATAAAATAAAAATCTTTGTTTTTAATTTTTGTATATTTAGCACAGCATCTGTCAATTAAAGTTTTCATCTGTCCGCACATAGCATAAAAGTACACCGGTGTTGCCATAACGATTACGTCTGCTTCAATTATTTTATCCAGAATTTCCGGCATATCGTCGCTTTGAGAACATCCGCTGTATCCGTTATTACTGCATAACCCGCATCCTGAACAATAATTTATTTTTTTATCCCGCAGAAAAACTTTTTCGATTTGATTTCCTGCTTCATTTGCGCCTTTAGCAAATTTGTCGCACAGGGTATCTGAGTTTCCTCCTCTGCGAGGTGAAGACGATAATATTAAAACTTTTTTATTCATTATTTATCCTTTCCGCAATATTCTTTGTCTGTTACCGGTTCGAGCCAGGTAGTAGAGTTATTAGGAAGGTTTGTTTCTATTGAGATATGTGCAAACCATTTGTCAGGTGCTGCACCATGCCAATGGATTACATCAGGCGGAATTCTTACGGTATCGCCTTTTTTAATAATTTGTACAGGTTTGTCTTTTTCCTGATAACGTCCTTCTCCTGCTGTTACAAGAAGTATTTGTCCTCCGCTGTGTTTATGCCAGTTTGTTCTTGCAGAAGGTTCAAATGTAACATTCGCAATTGAAGAGTTCCATGTACTGTCGTTTTCGCTCAATCTGCTCAGATAAGTTAAACCTGTGAAAAATTTGTTATAAGGGTTTAACTCTCCCCGGTTAAACGGTTGTTCTAAATTGTCTGCTATTGCCATACATCCTCCTGTCATAAAAATTGCAGTAAATACAATTACAGAAAAAATTCTTTTCATAAAAATCCTTTCATTAATTTAAGACTACAAAAACAGTTTACAACTTGATAGCTGCTATCAGTCAACCCCTATTTTAGAAAAATATACAAAATTCTTTAAATATTTGTCATTATTGATGCTTGGTATTTTTCGGGAGGGTTATTCTCAAGTATTCTCAAACTTTCTTCAACCATATCACGTGTTTTAAGTCTGCCAAAAGGTGCAGATTTTAATGTTTTAAAATATTCAAGTGCAGGTCTTCCGCCATTTGCAATGAACTCACATGTTGCAACGGTAAATTTTTTGTTTTTATCGGCAGGTCTGCCGTTTTCATCCAATAATTTATGCCAGCTGCCATTTTCATTTATATAAATTTGAGAGATTTTATTTTCGCTGTCATCAGTTTTTCTGTCTATTTTAATATTTGATGAATATTCAAAAAAGTCAGGATTTGTTTCTCCGTCATTCTGGTTTTTTAATGAAATCTCAAAGATGTTTTTTAAATCCCCGACGGTTACATCCTGTATTTGATAGACCTGTTTGTTTACATTTACAACGTCACTGATATTGTAGTAAGTTATATCTTTTCCTTTTTCAGGAAGTTTTTCTCTGAAATCCTGAGTGAGCATAATTCCGATATCCGAGTTTGTTCTGTCTTTTATGGAATTTGCCATAAATGTTCCGAGTTCTGTTGGTCCTGAATATATAAAATTATATTCGCTTCTTGTTTTGAATGTAAACATAGATTTTGCAATAATATTATTCATATTTTTTACAGAGGAAAGTATTTTGCTGTAGGCATTATTGACAGGAAGCGGGTTGTTTATGTCAATATTAGAAATTACAGACTTGCTTTGAGCAACAGGTTCGTAATGGTAATGGTTTTTTTCGGGAACTATTTTGTCAAATTCAAACCCGTTTTTTGTATGCTTGATTTCATAAGCGCATTTGCCGTTAGGTGCAGGATAGAGTACTCTTGCATTTCCGTGTTGAAAGTCTTCTATGCTGTGAGGGTGTGCTCCTGTAACAAGTTCAATATTATTTATTTTCAGGTTGTTTTCTGCATAATCAAGAATATCTTTAGTATAATTTTTCATTGTATGCATCATTAATATAACACTGTCAGGTTTTTCTCTGTCAATTGCGGGCTTTATAATTGTTCTCAAAAGTTCTTTTGTATCAGCTTCATCTTCTGCCTGGTTCATTTTTCGTTGTGTAAATCCTGTTACAAGAACTTTTTTATGCTCTCCATCAACAATATCATCCAGCATAATATAAGGTTTTATATAATCTTTTACAGAATCGTTTTCTTCTGCCAGCTTATAAATAGTTGCGTTGACTATTTTTATTCCTTTATCATTAAAGTTTTTTAAGATATTTCCGCATTCGCTAAGTGATTTATGATTATACATAAACCAACCTTCAAGCTCAACATTTCCAAGATTAAATATGAAATTTATGTTCGGATTGTTTTGCCGGAATTTTAAATACATATCAGACATTGTCTTAAGCGGATAATTATCACCCATAAAATCTCCGCCGTCTAATAAAAATACAGGTTCGGTTTCATTTTTGCTTCTGTTTTCAATCTCAGATAAAAGTCCTGCTGTCATCGGCAGTCTGGTGTGAGAATCTGCTACAGTGTAAAAAGTTCCTTTAAAACTAATGCAGGGATTGATTTTCATTCTTAACTCCATTAAGTTTCATTATTCAGAATAAACCATAAAAAAGTCTGTTTTTGTCGGAATGTAAACTAATATGAATTGTTATTTGTTGAAATAATCTTCCATAACATTTTGAATATAATCAAACATTTTTTGGCAGCCTTCGGAAGCGGCAGGTTCACCGAAAGCATTTTCAGTTAATGTATTTTTTGAAGTTGTGTTTTGAGAAATTTGTTTTGTTCTTATTAAAATTCGTGCCAGAAAACTGAATAATTTCAAATTGCTGTCTTCAAGCTCCAATTCCTCTCCGTTAAGCTGAAAGTCATATTCCGGATAATAAATTTCAGAATTTTTAACAGGTTCATATCTTTTATTTATATTAAAAACAAATGTTTTATTGTTAAAGATATTCAGATATTTGGGTTTTTCTTTAATCAAATTCAAATATTCCGATAAATCATTACCGTCTTTGTCGTCTGTTAATTTTACACTCAAAAAGTGGTTTTCATAATCTTCATCAGGACTTATCGGAATATTATTTTCCTGATGTTCGGTTTTGTATGAAAACTGTGTATATCCTATGTTTTTTATTCCGTTGAAGCTTACTCTCATTTTTTCCTCTTGCCGTTTATAAAAAACACGTGATTATTTTTTTTTGCTAGTTTTGCGCTAATGTTTTATTATTCAGCGTAATATCTTTTTTAAGTTCATTTATGAATTCCTGTCTGTAAAGAAATCCCAGGTGGGAACCGTGATCAAAAATTACGGTTTTTGCTCCTGAGAATTTCTTTAGAATTCTCAGCTGCTGCTTGTTTACCAGATAATCATCCAGAGCATGGTAAATTTTGTAGTTATCGTTTTCTCTCAAATAATCGGATATAGCATAAATACTGGTTTCATATCTTAATTCATCAAAGCTGTTATGCTGTTCGCTAAGAAGGTATTTATTTGCATAATCCTCATATCCCATATTATAAATTTTACTGTAAATGTCTTTTGAATTTCCTTCAAGTGTATAGATTAAGTCAGATAATTTTTGATGCATTAAAAATCCTGTGATAAGTTTACCTTCATATTCGGAAAAAGGCAGAGTTATATTTGTTTTATCAAGTGTTTCTTTATTATTATATACCTGCATAATTTTAGCGGCTGTTATTGCAACTTTTTCTTTAATATTTTCAGGATTTTTATTCCACTCCTGAGTATTCTTATCAATTTGTTTCATTGCATAAACAAGTTCAATCGGCGGGTTAATTGAGATGAACTTTGAAATATTCAGGGTGTTTTTTTGAGCTTCTTCATTTGCGATGTATAAAGTCATTAATGCACCGAAAGATGTTCCGATTAATACATTGTCATGAAACTTGCAGTCATATTTTGCCTCTAAGGAGTCAATAATTTTGCCTGTAATTTTTTGCAAATCCCGGGCATCCTGCTTTGGCAGTCCCGGGCGGTAATTTGCAGGCATACTTTTTACAAATTCCCATTGGAAATGGCTGCCCTGTATCAGTACAGAATATCCTGCATCGTAAAACATTTTTGCCAGAACAACAGAGTGATGAGATGTTATTCCTTCGCCTATTGACGGATAAATTATTGCAAGTGGAGAATTTTTGTCTTTTTGCATTATATATCTGTACTTGTAGTTTTGTCTGTCAGGCGTAATGTTTACGGAAGAAGTTCTTATTTTTTTGTTAAAACATCTGTTCCAGACTGAAAGGTCAGTCCATATTGAATCGTCAATACCGGGAATGTCAAATAATGCTGTACGCATTGCATCTACAACAGGGCTTTGCGGTTTAAAATCAAACAGAAGCATATCTGCAAAAAGTTTTGAATTAGGATTATCATAACTTTTCATAATAACGTTATCAATAGTTGCGCTTCCTTGAATTATTTCGTTTACTGTAAGCGGTTCAATTTCATTCCCTCTAAGGCTTACTTTTTCTTCTGTTTCATTGTTTACTCTTAGAACACTGTCTGTATCGTCAGCATTTTCCTCATCGTTAATAACTTCATTATTATTAACCAGCAGGTCATTTTCAAAATTTTTCATATATTGGTCAATAACTTTTTTTCTGTCCAGATTTTCAAGTTTTATATAGTTGTTTACTCCATAGAACTTTTTAGCAATTACATAGGGGTCAGCGTAATTTGACTCAACCATTTTTGCCATAGGCTGAATTGCATAACTTTTGTTTACGGTCAATCCTGCTTTTACAAGTGCAATAACAGGGGTTGCAATATATGATGAAGGATTAAGAGCAGCATCAAGGACTTTGCCTGCTGTTTCTCTCGGGGTAATTGATGATAGAACTGGAAGAACCAGATAAGGTCCTTGTTTAACTTTGCATTTTGCAAGAGCCTGTTCCATATCTTCTGCAACCGGTTCTATATGAAAAAGTTTGTCGGCAGGATCATACAAGCCGCCTATGCCTAGTGTGCTGTTGGTTAAAAATCTTATGGTTTCTGTTTTGGAAGCTTGAAAATCTTTTTGTAGCAAAGTACTTACAAGTCTTATAGGGTATTCTATATTTGTTGTTGCGCTTTTTATTCTTTCAATACCGTACTCGGGCATGATAGAGGCCCATATTGTATGAACAGGTTTTATTGCGTATTTGTTCAATTTAAGGTTAAAGTTGAACATTTTTCTGTTAAAATTTTCAAATTTATCGTTGCCAAGATATTCATAAGCATAATCAGGGTATCTGTATACTGTATCATTTTCTGCAAATACGCAGTTATATAAATTCATGCATAATAAAACAGCAAAGACTGCAAGTGCTTTGTTTTTTGTAATCATTTTATCCTCACTCGTTACAGTTTTATTCTGTTTGGATTGAAGACAAAATACATTACTCAATAAGCTATGCTCATGTATATGTGAAATTTATATATAAATATAAATTTAATTTTCGATTTTTCTGATAATTTTACAAGGGTTTCCAACTGCAATAACATTAGACGGTATATCTTTTGTTACAACACTTCCTGCTCCGATAACCGTATTGTCGCCTATAGTTACACCCGCAAGAACAGTAACGTTACCGCCAAACCACACATTATTGCCGACGTTTATGGGATAAGCCCATTCGGCTCCCGTAATTCTTTCTTGTGCATTCAAAGGATGTTCTGCGGTGTAGAAACCTGAATTAGGACCGATAAAGACATTATCGCCAAAGGTAACTTTAGCACAGTCAAGAATCACCAGATTATGATTAGAATAAAAGTTTTCGCCTAATTCAATATTATAACCGTAGTCACAATAAAAGTTCGGTTCTATATGAAATATACCTTTTGTTTTGCCTATAATTTTTTTTATAATATCTTGCCTTTGCCCCATTTGTTCAGGTAGTGTTTGGTTATATTTAAAACACATAGTTTTACATCTGATGCGTTCTGAATAAAGCTCTGAATCAGATGCATCATACGGCAGACCGTTAATCATTTTTTCTTTTTCGTTCATAGTTGTATATTACTATAAACTTTTTTGATTGCAACACAAAAACTGCCGCTGTTAATTTCAGCGGCAGCTTAAAGTTTTTTTTTATAGTCCTAAAGCATACTTATTGCTTACGGAAACCATATTCATAGCATTAAAAATATTGTTTTGTGTGCTGGTAACGGTATCAGCTCTTTCTGATAAACTTGCAAGCTGTGATTGATAACCTTGTGCAAGTTTAAATTGGTTTTCATCTCCGGAATTCAGCATAGCTTGAATTTTAGTATCAATATTGTTTATAATATCATCCAGAGTATCATCACTTGATACGCTTGCCCCAACAGCCGTTGCAAGGGATTTAGCTTCAGACATAAGCTCTTGTTCTGATGAATTTCCGCCTCCGTTGTTTTCGCTGTTAGCATTTTGTTGGTGCTGTGTAGCTTCAGCTTGAGAGATAAGTGCTTGAGCCTGAGCTTCACTTGTAACGGAACTCGGATCTATTCCCAGAGCTTCAAGCTTTTGTTTTGTAGCAGCACTCAGTGTATTGTTTTGATATGTGCTTACTGCACCTGCCTGTGCACTGCTTAATGAACTGATTGATGACGACATACCCACATCCTTTCATAATTTCTTTTTTGTTTAATGATTTTTTCACGAAAGTCAATTAAACATACAAAATTTTTGACGGATTTTTTATCGAAAAACTTTATAATTTCGGCATACAGATTTACATTTCTTAAACGAAAATTTTTCATCAGCGCTCAAAGTTGGTCATAATAGTATGTTTATGGTATGATGTCAGAGGAGTATGTTATGAAGAAATTATTTATATTGTTTTCTATAATGATGATTATGGCTTCTCAATCTTTTGCAGCTAACTATGTAAAAATTGAGCCTGAGTTTTTGTCACAAGACCAGAGTACGAGTTATAAAACCGTAAACGAAACTTTAGCTGTAATTTTCAGTAAAATAAAACCCGAAGTTAAAACTTCGAAGTATCCCAAATATTATCATGATTTTACTTTAATAAAAGATGACGGAACGCAAAATAAAAGCTATTATTATGTGAAAAGCGGCGGTGCCGAACTTATTTACAACTCTGATTCTAACGAGTTAAAATTTGTATCGTTCAGACGTCCCGAGCTTCAAAAGTGCAGAATAATTTATGATTACCCATCAGGTAAATTGCATGCTGTTCAGATATTTGTTTCCGATACCGAATCTTTTGTATTTTCACCCGAGGGTAAATACGTTGACTATGCGCCTTATGTAGCAGAAGTCAGACAGAAAGTTATTAAAAGCTGGAAAGTTCCTTCACGCAAAAAAATTGATATCCTTGCAAAAGGCAAAACTGATTTGCTCGTTCAGGTTGCTCTGACATTAGGCAGGGACGGGCATGTAAAAAAATGCAGAATATTAAAATCTTCTAAAATAAAAGAACTGGATGATAATGCAGGTGAAGCAATCAAGGCTGCTGCACCTTTCAAACCTTTCCCGGATAACTTTTTTAATGAAGAACTTGTGATTATTCTAAACTTTAATTTTAGTTTATAGAAATTTCATAGTTTCCGTAATTCATTATAAATTTCATTCTAATAGGTTCTCCGTTGTATTCATCAGGCGGAGGAGTGAATTTGGGAACACTCATTAACATATAATATACAGCATCATCAAGTGATTTGTTACCTGATTCTTTTAAAAATTTTCTGTTAGTAAGTTTTCCTGTTTCATCAACAGAAAATTGAATTTCACATGTTCCTGCACCCTGAACGCTTCCTGCTGCAAATTTTGAAAATAAAGCACTGCGAAGACTTCCTTTGTATTTTTGCATAACCGGACTGTTTGGATTGTATACCGGTTTTGGCTGTTCAAACGTAACAGGAGGCGCAGGTTTTGACTGCTGCACAATGTTGGGTGTTTCAACAATAGTTTTTGGTTTTTGTTGAACAGGCAACGGTTGTTTAATAATTTTCGGAGCAGGTTCTGTTATACGCCTGGCATAGTCAACAGGCGTTGACGTTAATGGAATCGGAACCTGACGTTCTTCATTTATAACTGCCGGCTGCTGCTCTTTTTTAGGGGTGTAAAGTGGTGTATCATCCCATATTTTATCAATATTTGCAGGAATATTTGCTTTTTGAACCTGTTGTTCGTGCTTTTGAGTATCTGTAGTTTTGTGAGGTGTACTTTTTACGGGAATAAGCCAAACAATTATTGATAATATCAGACAAATAACAAAAAACGCAGATGATATAATATCTTTTGGCGCTTTTATATTTGCTGTATACTTTTCTGTATTTTTAAAAGCCTGTACAGGCGCATCTTCTACAAAGTCAAAAGTGTTGTTACCGCAATCACAGTAATCAACTTTTTGTTTATATTCAGCTTTACATTCTCTACATATGTACATAACAATTTTATCTTATCACAAATAATGCAAGTTTATAAATACCCCAGACAATTGAGGCTGTAATAATCATTAATATGGTAACGGCAACCTGTCTTGTTATTTCTATTTCCCTGTTGTATCTTATAAATCTTATAACAAGAGGAAGTTCTAAAATTATTAACAGTAAGAGGCATATTATTTTTAAAATCATTTGTTACCTCTTTTGAAGATTAAGTTTTCAAGCTGAAACGTTTTATGCATTTGCGGTTTCATATTGATAATCACAGCTGTTGAAATTGCGATTAAAATGAGCATTACTGTACAAATAATTGTAATTTTTTTTGCATCCATTAGTATCTGACCCTTTCAAAATCTGAAAAATCATTTGGTGTTGAATATCTTTCTTCTGTGCCTATTATAAAAATACCGGTTACGACCGTTGAAGTTCTCTGGGTTCCACGTGGAAATTTTAAAACAGGCTGTTTTTGAAGGTTTGCAATAGCAGGCTTAACATTATTTCTTGCTACATCCATAAAAGCAGGGTTTGAACAGACAACCTTTATGTTAGAAACATTTCCGAATTTATCTGCAACAAATGAAAACATAAATACAGTTCCGAGAGGTGCGTAATCTATCTTTGAATCATCCATAATTCTGTTTTGGACAGCGCTGCGCCATTTATTCCAGGCAATAATTTCTTCCTGTTCAGTCATATACGGATTTTTAGAGCTGCTGTTGTTTTGCTTAACTTCTTGTTTTTGAACAGGTTTCGGTTTTGGCGGAGTATAAGGAGCTTCCTGAGGAGAAGCTGTTTCTTTTTCTGCCTGCTCAATTATACGCTGTAAAAGTTCGAGCTGTGATGCTGTGTCTTTTTCTTCCTGTGTATACTTCTTCGTGTTTCTTGCAGGCTTTTGTTCCTCATGTTGAATATATTTCGTCTTATTTTCAACAGGTGCTGTATCTTGAATTTTTATTTCTCTTTGAGTATTTGAAGTTACGGTTTTGGTGTTTTCCGGTGCTTCTTTTTTTCGTTCTGGTGTCTTTGTAACAGGGATGTTTTTTGTTGAAAGATTGTCACTGATTCTTGTAACTTTAAAATCAGCATCCTCAAGTATCATAGGCTGATGCATATCAGGATGTATATGCACGGTTATGATAGTCAATAATACAAATAAAACTATAACTGTAACTTTTAAGAAATCCATACTAGTCTTTATCTACTTTAGAAAGTAATTCGTCGCAGGCATAAATATCAAATTTAGTCTGGCTCAGCATCATAGTTTCAGCAATCAATAATGCTGTAGGAACTAATGCCGCAACTAAACTTAAAAATATACCCTGTAAGTCGCCGCCGATTTCAGTCATAAAGAAAGAAATGTTCATTGCAAATTCAATAAAGATAATTGCGCAGGCAATAGCAAGCGAACGGCGTTTTTCGGACTCTAATCTTCTAACTCCTTCAAGTCCGTATATAGTTACGCCATGATGCTGCCAGTCACTGAAACCGTCTTGTTTTATAACTTGTGACCCCTGAACTTTTTTGGTGCATAAGAATGCATTTACAAATGAGAAAAATGCAAAGATAATCAAAAATGTTGCAAGAGTTAAGAACACAGGGCTTATTCTCAAACCTGAAATTCTTACCCATCCTGCTGCTTCCGGGAAACACATTGCAAGAGTGTTAGAAACACCATAAGCAAGAAACGGTGCTGTTAAAATACCTACAACAGTTTCTCCTACGGATTTCAATTGCAGGTTAAACATTTTATCTTTAATATACTGAATTTTAGAATTGCTTAAACTGTTAATATATCTTTCAATCCATTGTCTGTAAGATTTTATTACGCTTTCAAAATCTTCTCTGTATTCATATTTATCAAGCATAATAGTCCACTCTGTTCCGTTGCATTTGAAATAACCGCAGCTTATTGCCAAAACTGCCATTATGCCGGAGAAGAAGAATGAAATGAAAATTGCAAATGTCATAAAGTCATTCAAATTCATATAATAAACAAGGTTTACAACATAAATTCCGAGGACAAAGATTAACGAAAATATAAGCATAAATGTCTGACCTAGTTTTGCAGACTTGGACATTTCTTTTTGGATATTGCTCTGCAAATATAAATATACCCCTTGTTTTAAAAGCAGGCATATACCGTAAGTTAATACCGAATATGCAGCCCATACTTTAATGTTTGTGGGCAGATGAAGATAATTTGCAGACTCTTGAATTGTCAAGCCCATAAGGTAATTTGACACTCCGAATGCGCAGATAATTGAGCTTATGAACATTGCAATATGCAAAAATATACTTGTTTTTGAGTTTGTGGAAAGTTTTTGTTTTAAGTCGTTAATGTGGAATGCAACCTGTTTGATGATTGCCACACGAACATTTTCCAAATCTTCTTTTTGTTTTTCAATTTTAACTTTGGTAACAGCGTTAACATCTTTGCCGTAAAGACCTTTAATATCATCTTCCGTGAAATCTTCCTGACTTATTGAAGTTACTGTCTTTTTAGTTTCAACAGCGGCTTTTACGGGAGTTTCAGCGAGAATTTTTATACTTACGAATTCATCTGTTCCTGCAAACATTAATTTACATACATTTCCGACTTCAACCCTTTTTACGGGCTGTCCTTTGAACAAAACTTTGTCGCTTTGGAAAGTGTTCATAATAACACATTTGTTATCAGCATTATTATATTGAAGTGTAAGCAGTATATCAAAGCCCAATTCAAGTATAAAATCACAATTAGGATTTGTGCCTACATTTATTACATCTTTTCCGCTAAAAACTTTTTCTTGTTTTGATGATGAAACTACTATTGCCATTAAATTATTACCTCGTTAATTATCTTCCAAGTGAGTGAAGGAATTTTCTTATAGATTTATCTATATTCTGTTTTGGTGAAACAATAAGATGTTCTTCACCAAGTACAGGAGTTAGTTTTTCTTTTACCAGATCAAGCTTTGCAGGGTGTGCATCCAAAAACATCATAGACAATTCAGGTGCATACTGTTTAACGTTTTGAACATTTTGCGGTAAAGTATTCCAGTTTATCTGTTTTTCAATTGCGCCTTCATTTTCTAAGTCACCCATAACAACAACGGCAGGTCTGTATCCGGCTTTTTGCATTGTAAGAACATGTGAAAATGCTTTTTTAAGTCCAACGCCGTATGCTGTGCCGTAATCTTTTGCATCGTATTTGGTAAATGCATCCATTGATTTTGTAATAACGCTTCCGTTCATAGGAGTGCCTTCATATATAAGGTATGCATCTTCAGAAACTCTCAAAATCTTTATTTGATCTTCCGGATCAAGCAGGTTACAAATCTGTCTTAAAGTTTTTTTCTGTTCCGGCAGTTGTTTTTGGTTAGAAGCAGATGAGTCAATAACAAAGATTACTGCTGAGGGGTGAAAATCATCAACTTTTATTTGTCTTAACCCCATCCATAAAAATTTACCAGCAACCGATAGTATTAAAATTAATAACCCTAATGTGACTAATCTTTTATTTAACTTCATCTCTCACCTGTTTTCAAACTTATTAACATTACTATAGCATAATTTGATTGTTAGAGCAATCCGTAATTATATTGAGCAGCGTTTAATGGTGCTGTAAGTCTGACCTCAACACTTGTTCCGTCATAAATCTGTATATCTTGTCCACGCTGCATTGTTCCTCTAAGACCTCCTCCTAAAGCTCCCAGTCCGCCGTAAATCAGCATATTTTCACCCCAGTTGTCTCCGCCGCCGAGAGCCGTAAACGCAGCACCTACAAGCATACTGCCCAGTGCTCCGATTACAATATCACGTGTCATTTTTTGAGCACGTTCGCTTTTTGCTTTCATATAAATTTTTTCTGTAGAAATATTTATGACATTTCCGTCAGGTGTTAAGATTTGATTGAAATTCAGTTCAATAGCTCCGCTTCCGTATGCTAAACCGGCAGCATTAGCATCAGTTGCGCTTCCGTAAACCAAACTTCCAGCAGGTGCAATCATTATCCCGTTGTATTTTAAATCATCTGTAAGTCTTACAGTTAGCCTGTCATTCTTTTCAAGACTGCCTGAACTTATTCCCGCATCAAAGGTTACGTAAAAAGCAGTTCCAGCAGGTACAGTCACAACTCTGCCTGACAATTGCGGCTGTGGTTGGTTAAAATATGCATCGGCAGGATTGTTTTCTTCAATCAACGGAGGTGTATAATTTGTTCTGTCAGTTTCTGCATCCGATTGATTTTTTTGTTTTAAAATTTTACGTTTTTGCGTTTTAGAAAAATCATTTTGTACAGGTTGAGTTTGTACGGGCTGAAATCTGTTTCTGTCAAATTCTGCCTGTGCTTCGTCGCTGAAATCATAATTTGCTAATGCAGGCAGTACAGTTAGCTGAATACATATTAAAACTGCAATAATCTTTTTCATTATATACATTATAATAGATTCTTGAATTATTACAACATCCCTGTTATAATTTTTGCACAAAGGAGAGATTATGGAAAAAATATTGGAATTACTGGCTGTTGTAGTAACTGCATATTTAATCGGTTCTATACCGACAGGTTATATTATTGTAAAAGCTTTTACGGGACAGGATATCAGAACAATAGGTTCTGGCTCAACAGGAGCAACAAATGTAAAAAGAGTTATGGGAAAGAAATGGTTCTTTATAACATTACTGCTTGATGCTTTTAAGGGTGCACTGCCTGTAGTCCTTGCAAAAATATTTGCAACTGCTTTTACCGGGATAGGTTTGCTTCCTGTTTTAGCCGCAGTAGCAGTAATTCTCGGTCACAGCAAATCAGTTTTCCTTAAATTTACAGGCGGAAAATCAGTAGCTTCAGGTGTAGGAACAATTCTTGCATTAAACTGGCAGGTTGGTTTAATTATTGCTGCCGTTTGGGCTGTAATCACTTTTGTTACAAGATATGTTTCTGTCGGTTCAATCATAGCACTTGCATTATCACCGTTTTTAATGTGGGCTTTTAAAGCTCCTTCGGCTTATATCGCATATTGTGCTTTAGGTGCGGTTTATATAATTTATTTACACCGCTCTAATATCGTAAGACTTATTAAAGGCGAAGAAAATAAGGTAAGATAAAGTAACTTATTTTATCATTTGTTTAAAAATGTTTTTGTTAGTGAAATTTATTTCCTGATTTTGAATAACAGGTTGACTTTCAGCTACAGGCTGTTCTTTTTTGTCAACTTCATATGTTTTGATTGAACGTTTTCCTGTAAGACGTTTCATAAAGTCGTAATATTTTCTTTCAAGACCTGTTGCGTTTTCTTGTTTGTTTTCAAGTTCGATTAACTGGTCACGTGTATGAGTTCCTACAGGAACGCCTACAGATTTTCTTGTCAGCCATTCTCCCATTGTGGTATTTGTTAATGTAATCCAGCTCATTCCGAATAATGACTTGTTATACTGGCTCTTGAATGTGCTATTAAACAGGTCAATCAGCAATGTTTGATAGAACAATCTTGAACCTTCCTGTACAAATCTTTCAGTGAATTTTGTTTTTGCGCCTTCTACATCATTACCGTTTGATTTCAACATAACCATGTTGTAGTTATCAGTCATCAGGAACCAGATTGTAGCAGCAAGTGCCGCTGTTTTTGCAAGGTTTGAAAGTTCGCTGTTAGATACATTTGACATTGTGTCTACGTTAAATGCTTTCAGGATGTTATCTTTAACATATGATTGGAACTGTTCAGGAGTGAAATTCTTTTTAGTTGCTTCACGTCCGATATTATCAATACTTTTTGCAAGAGCTGAAATATCTTCAACTTTTTTACGTCCGGCTTTTGGTGCTTTTTTACCGAAAGATTGTATTGCATCGTCAACAAATTTATATGGCATTGAACCGTACTTCCAGATAAATCTGAACGGTGCCAGGAAAAAGTCTACTAAAGGTTTTGTTTTCTTGTCTTTTACGCCCAGACTGATTGTTCCGTCAGGATTTACTGCATTTTTTGCAACATCTTTGTATTTTTCTGCAAGTTTTGTGAAGCCGTTTTCTTCAAGAACTTTGGTTATCTGATTTAATTTTTCTTGAGGAATTCTGTAATCTTTTATTTGTGTTGCATCATTGTATAAGTTTTTGAAATAACCGCTGAATTTTTTCCAGCCGTTGTCAACAGCACTGATTTTTCTTAATCCTTTTGCCGCAAATCCTCCTGCAATAATCAGTCCTATTGCTTTCATTGCTGAATTAAATGTAAGAAGCGGTTTTTGCTGCTTTTCATCTTTAGGCTTATCAGCTGCTTTGAATGATAAGTCAGGTTTGATTTGTGCTTCGGGTGCGTGGTTCTTTTCATTTTCTCTGCGTGCTTCTTCAGGAGTTAATCTTGTGATGTGTTTACCGTTGATAACTCTGGAGAAAGCTTCTGTAGTAAGAGTTGTTAAACCTGTCATTAACATAATGCCCATTTTCGAGTTGTTAATGTATTTATTAAGAGCACCCAGGGTAACAAGAGTAATATATGCATTAAAGCCTATTCTTGCCATTTCCTGTTTAAATCTAACTTTTTGTTCTTCTGTAGCAGCTTTCCCGTCATCATCCATCATACGTGAAAGGTTGTAAGCATCATTTGCAAGGAATATGGCAGGAGGCAAACCTGATACAAGTCTGTTTAAAGACCTTTCGTGTTTTGTATCGTAGTTTCCTGTACCGGGATCAAACATTTTAACCGAACGCTGAAACATTGCGGATGAAATTTCTTCTTCTGTTTTTCCTTTCAAGTCTTGTGCTGTTTTGAACAGTCCACGTAAAGAATTGACTTTTGCATCAATTTTAGAGCGCTGTCTGATATTTTTAAACATTGGTTTTTCAAGTGTTTTTTCAGCCCAGCCTTTAAAAGGTTTAATTTTTCCTAATAATTCTACACTTCCGTTTAAAATATCGGCAGGCAAAATCTTAAACGGATAGATTAATCCGTCCCAGATAAGTTGAGGAATAGTTTTTTTGTAGAAGGTAACATTGTCGCCGTCTACTTTAACTAAATCTTTAGTTAATTTTGAATCCCTTACACTTTCAAATAATTCTTCTGCGATAGAAGAATTAATAATTGCATCCGGATTTTTAGAATCTTTTTTAATAACACCCATGTGTTTTTCTGCAAATTCTAAAAATTCAGAAACTTTAAATTTACCGGCTTCTTTGTATCTTGGAGCAAACCTTAAAGCAAGACCTGTTGCAGCCAGCACACCAACTGTAGCAAGCAGCGGTTTCATTTTATCGTCTTTTTTCTTAGGTTTATTTTCTCCCTTAAAAGAAAGACCTTTAAAAGATAAATCATTTTGATTACTTTTTAAAGGTCTCTCGGTATTATTTAAACTGTTTTTTGAAGACATGAACTCGGAAGAAAGAGGAACACGGCTTGGAGATAATTCTCCGGCTGACTTTTGTCGCTGCTTCACCGTATCGTATGTTAATTTTCCTACTAACATTTTCTTTTCCTTCCCGTCATGTATTTTCAACTGAAAACAAAATTTTGGCAAGAGAGAGTATATACAAAATTTACAGTAGTTTACAAATGTCTTAAAGTGTGATGTTTAACTTTATTTGTAACAGTTTGTAAAGATGGATTTTAAAATGCCTGAAACCCGCTTATAATCCCTCATAGGATAGGATAGGATAGGATGCGATGCCCGGGTAGCAACTTTTTTGCCTGTTTATTCTTTAATTAATTGTGTGAGACAAGCGTAAAGAAAGGTAGAAAATATGGCGGTAGACAGTGTAAACAGTTCAAACAATAATTCAGTACTTTATTCTTCTGTTGCAGCATTAGCAGGCGGTGGTGCAGGGGCAGCAGCCGGGTGGTACTCAAAACCGTATTTAAAAGACGGTGCTCCGACTGACAGTTTTATCAGAAAGATGGACGAAAATATCAAGGAGGCTATGTCTCCGGAAGAAAAGCAGATTACTCAAGCTGTTGAAAGGGAATTAAAAAGTTATAATGATTTAGTCACAAATGCTAAAACAGTTGAAGAATTAAAAAACGGGTTTGTAAATAAAATGTTTGAAAACGTTAAAGGAACTAATTTTGATGATTTCAAATATATGGTTGAACAAATGTCTGAGGGGCTTGAGGCAGTTGGAGTAAAAGCTCCTGCCGAATATGCTGAAAAGGTTCGTAATGCCGGAAGTTTTGAAGAACTGAAACAAGTTGTAAGTGAAAATTTTGATAAACAATATGCAGGTAAATCAATTGATGAAGTAAAGAATGCTATTAAAGCTGAAGGTGCAGATATGAACAGGAAAGCCGGCAAAGCTATTTTTGAACAGTTCTGGGACAGCAGTAATAAAAAATTTATTGATTGTGAAGAAGGAATTGGAAACGCAATTAAAAAAGCAGCAAGAAGTATTCAGGGTAAAGCTGCTCTAATCTACGGTGCTGTTGGTGCAGCTGTACTCGGAGCAGTTACATACTTATGCTGCGGTAATAAAAAATCATAGAATTTTTATGATAAAGAAAGCCCGCAAATGCGGGCTTTTTATTATATATTTTTTAAAATTTCCAATATTAAAGATTTAAATTTGGCTTTTGCACTGTTGGCTGCTTCAATTACCTCTTCGTGCGAAAGTTTTCCGCTTGTAGCAGAACTTGCAGCATTAGTAATACAGCTTATGCCAAGAACGTTAAGCCCGCAGTAGTTTGCTACCGTTGCTTCGGGAACTGTTGACATACCCACGGCATCCCCGCCGAGTTTTCTTATCATTTTAATTTCGGCAGGTGTTTCGTATGACGGACCCGAATTTGCCCAGTAAATCCCTTTTTGAACTTTGATGCCGAGTTTTTCTGCTGATTTTTCAGCTAAAGCAATTAAATCTTTTTTATAAACCTCTGTCATATCAGGAAATCTTTCGCCCAAAGTTTCATCATTAGGTCCGATTAAAGGATTGGAGCCCATATTGTTTATGTGGTCTGTAATTAGCATCAAATCTGCAGGTTTGTAGCTTTCGTTTACAGCACCGGCTGCATTAGTTAAAATAAGCGTTTTAACTCCCAATGCTTTCATAACCTTTACCGGATATGTTATTTCCTGCATTGTGTGACCTTCATAAAAATGATTTCTGCCCTGCATCATTACAACTTTTTTATTATTTATTTCAGCAAATACAAGTCTGCCTTTGTGTCCTTGAACAGTGGATTTTATAAAATTCGGAATATCTGAATAAGGTACGGCATAATCACAGTATTCATCCGCAAGTTCACCGAGTCCCGAACCTAAAATAATACCTGTTTCAGGCTTAAAACTGTTTGTTTGTTCATTAATAAATTTAACTGTATTTTCCATATATACTCCGATTTTAAACACAAAAAGGCACAAGATTATTCTTGTGCCTTAATAATAAATTAACCTACTAATCTGTCGTCATCAGCTTCTGCTGCTTTAACCATAATTGCGTGTTCAACAGGATTTTCTTTTTTGTATGTTGTGTCAAAGTTTTCTTCAAAATTGAAATCATCACGAGCTTTTTTAGCTTGATTTTCATCAACCAATTTTTTTGCAAGTTCTGCAATTTCGTAAACTAACTGATATCTGTTGTCGGTATTTTCATTCAAATCCCACGCAACTCTTATAATTTGATCCATTTTCAAACCTCACTTTTTCTATATATATATTAATACTATAATACAAAAAGTTTTTTGGCAAGTGGCAAAAATTCATGTATTAGTGTATAATAGACCTATGAAAAAAATAGAAGGTATTCATAAATACGTTTGGATAGAGTTTGCAATATGGTTTTTAGTTTTATGTTTTATTATTGCAGGTGTACGTATTTACAGGTACCATAAGAATAAAGAACTTGTTACCTACCAGTTGTTTCTGCCTGATGTTGACGGTCTTATTGTCGGTTCACCGGTAAAATTTATGGGTGTTCAGGTCGGTTATGTTGACAGAATAAAAATATTATCAAACGATGTTTATGTAAAAGTAATTATAACCGATAAAGAGGTGATTTTACCGAAAGGTTCTGTTGCAACAGTAGAATTTAACGGTATGGGCGGTTCAAAATCGTTAGAGGTTTACCCTCCTACAGAAGAAAGCCTTGCTACAAATAAGCTTCTGGTAATAAAAAATCCGAAAAGACTTCATGATTCTTTAGGATTGCTGAATGATATGTTTGATAAACTGGGGTCTATAACAAACAAACTTTCTTTCTTTGCAAGAGAAACAGGACTTGAAAATATGGACAGTGCAGGGGTAGAAATTCGTGGCATAGAAACTAACATGAATATGCTGGATAAATGGATTAATGAGTTTTCTAATAAGAAAAATAAACATAAAGGAGTTGATAAAGATGAACGCAGACAAAGTGAGAATAATCAATAATCCTGTTGTGCTGTTAAATTTATGTACAATGCGTGATAAAGATACTGACAGTCAGGGGGTTAGAATTGCGACCAGAAAGATTACAAGATGTCTATTGTATGAGGCTTCAAAAAACTTGCCGCTTGTTGATACTGAAATCACTACTCCGTTGACTGCTTTTACTGCAAAAACAGTTGATCCTGATATAAATTTAATCATCTCGCCGATTTTAAGGGCAGGATTAATTTTTACAGATGAAGCAATTGATATTCTTCCACAGGCTTGCATAAGACATATAGGAATGTACAGGGACGAAAAGACATTAAAGCCTGTATGGTATTATAATAAGGTTCCTATGGATGCGCCTAACCCTGAGAAATTTTATATTTATATAACCGATCCTATGCTTGCTACCGGTAATTCTTTGATTGAAGCGATTAAACTTTATGCTGACAAAGGAATTCCTATTGATAACATAAAAGTAATCTGTATTATTGCTGCACCTCAGGGAATAGAAAATATACAAAAACATTACCCTGATATTGAAATTATAACGGCGGCAGTGGATGATCATTTGAATGAAAAGGGGTATATTGTTCCGGGTATGGGCGATGCGGGCGATAGAATTTTTAATACATAAATAACAAATGTAAATAAATATTAATATAATAACGGTTATCTTAAAGATTAATGTGAAGGATGCCGTTATTTTTTATGTGTGTAAAACAGTAGGAATAAATTTATGAATTTTGAAGTTAAGAATTTAGGTAATAATCCTGTTGAAAAAAGGGATAATGAAATTCCGGACTTAGATAAGGTAAAAAAAGAAGCAAGGGCAAAAGGTGAGTATATTGTAACTGTCAGCGGAGATGAAAAAGGGCTTACTGCTATTGCACGCAAGTTCAATATGTCGCTGACTGATTTTAAAAATATGACAGGACTTACTAAAGATACTCTTGATAAAAATCAGGTTATTAAAAATGTTCCTCACGCACAAATTCCTGACGGAAAAGGATTAAAATTCCTTGCAGAGCAAAACGGAATGTCTGTTGATGAGCTTCTTGCATTGAACGGTCTTCCTAAAAATTATAAGCCTTCCAAAGGTGAGCATTTTTATGTTTACCCTAAAAAACAAGGTGCGGTTAAAGCATCAAAACCTGAGCCGAAACCGCAGCAACCTCCGAAAGAGCCCGATACAACTCCTAAAACATCGCAAACTGCTCCTGCGGCTAAATCTGCGGTTCAGCAAAAAGAGGTTACCCCTAAAGAAATCGCAGAACAAATCAGAGATGCTGTTTCTAATAATATAGGGGCTGTCGGAAAAGAAGATTTTGCCGCAGCGTTTTTAAAAATCAATGATAAAAATGTAAAAGAAGTTATACAGGAATACGAAACACTTCCCAAAAATGATGAAACGCTTATTAATGCTATATGCTCGGAAATTAAAAGTTCTTCCGAATTAAGAAAAGATGCTGTAATGACAGTTTATGATAATCTTGCAAAACAAACTAAAAATTCTAACCCTCAAAAAAGACAGGAATTTAAAGCTGAGCTTGAAAAAGAATTTGGTAAACCATGGTACAAAGGTATGGTTGATACTGAAAATATGGATGCAATGATTTCAGAGATGATTGAAAACAACTCATCAAAATCTAATAAAAATAACGGTTCGTCATCTATTTCTGCTGAAATTTTAGAAAGTACAAATGGCGGAAACAGTAAAGATATTACATCAAATACCTTAACTATAATAAAAGGCTCTGACGGAAATTATGCAACGGCAGGTCAGCTTAGAAAATGGGCGATAAATAGTGCTAAAAAAGATAAAGGTTTTAGTAAGGTAGATAATCCTTATATTGTAAGACCGCTGCCAAATTATAATACCGAAACCAAAAAGATTGAAGCAGTGACAGAGCTTCAACTGCCAACAGGCAGAGGAAATTTGGATAAAAAAGTCGTTATATTAAACTCTGGTCATGGAGGCTATCAGCAAAGCAACGGCAGTTTTGATCCCGGAACTGTTCTATCAGTTAAGAATGCCGAAGGTAAAGAAATGCCTATTGAAGAATGGCGTGTTGCAAAAAGCTTTGTTGACAAGTTATCCGATGATTTAAGAAGCAGGGGAGCTACAGTTATTTTTGTTTCGGGAGCTGTAAGAAACGGAGGTATGGCAAAACAGCAGTATCTTGAAAACATGCTTGCAGGCAAAAAAGGTGCTGATGATGTGCGTGAAGTTATTAAAGACAGCAATAAATCAGATATGCTGTTTCTATCGGTTCACGTGGAATCCGTAAAAGAAAATCCCAACGATAAAAAGTGTACCGTAAGATATACAAAAGGTATTGATAAAAAACTTTCGGATAATATCAATAAACATTTGAAAAAAGGCTTCCCGCAGCTTACCCCGAAAGTTGAACAAGACAATTTATATGTAAATAATGCAACAAAAGGTATTTCATCATCGCTTCTGGAAATAGGTAATATTGCAAATGAAGATATTACTAATTCACTGTTATCAGCTTATGACCAGAAGAAATATATGAAATGTGTTGCGGATGCAATAGAAGAAACTTTAGTTAATTAAGGTAAAAATGTCAGAATTTGATTTATGGAAACTGTTGAGCTTTTTCAAATCAACAGCTCCGGAAAATACAACTAAATCTTTATCCGGCGAAAAGCCAAAAAATGATAATCCGGTATACACCGTAAAAAAAGGAGATACCTTATTTTCTGTTGCAAAAGCAAACGGAGTATCCGTTGAAGATTTAAAAAAAGCAAACGGTTTAAAAGATAATACATTATCATTAGGGCAGAAGCTCAGAATACCTGCAAAGTCAAATGCAGCAATTTTTCCTGCCGCAAAAAAGAACGCAAATAACGGTATCCAAATGTATAGAGAGATTTCCGATGAAGAAATCGCAAAAGAAAATACAAGAAATAAATTTGTTAAAATAATTAAAAATCCTGATTACGTAATTAAAGAGGGAGATACGGCAGGAACTGTTGCTAAAAAGTTTAATGTTTCTACAGAAGCTCTTCTTGCCTTAAATGCTATTGATGAAAAGAAACTAAAAATAGGTCAAACAATTAAGATACCTGAAAGACGTGAAGCTAAAAATGTAAAAAGCATTGAAGATGCTGCAAAAGCCACGGGGTTCAGTCTTGATTATTTGAAATCTCTTGAAAAAATGGAAGAAAAACATAATAAAATTTATACAGATAAAAATGGCGTAAAAACCATAGGCATAGGTCATGCACTTGATGCCGGAGAAACAGGGAAGTATTCAGGCAAAACACTTACCGATACCCAAATCTACACTATGCTGGCACAGGATATTCTGGATAGAGAACAAAATATCAGAGCCATTATAGGCGATGATGCATACAAAAAAATGCCTCAGGCTATGAAAGATTCTGTAATGGACTTTGTTTTTAACAGAGGCGAAACCGTGTTTGAAAATCATCCGGGGTTTGTAAGTGCACTGAAAAGCGGTGATTATTCCTCTGCAATTGCAAAAATGAATGTTGACTACTCTGTGATGAAATTCAAGAGTTCAAGCGAATTGCAAAAATATATCAACAAGTTTGATGACAAAAGAATGTTTGTCGTAGAAAAAGACGGTAAAACACTCAAAAAGTTTTTGAGCGGTCTTGATAAACGCAGACTGTTTGAAATCTCGCACGCAAGCAATATTTATAAAGGAAAAATTCCTGATGAAATTATAAACTCTGCACAAAAAGTTTATCAAAGAGGTTTATATTTTATGTCTATCGAAACAGCCAACGGTTTAATTAAAAAAGAGGCTTATCCGAATATAAAAGCAGAATACAATCAGGAAGCTTCAAAAATGCTTAACGGTAAACTTAAATTGAAACAATAATTTCACCAACTTTTTCATTGTGAAGTGTATTTATGTCATGAGAAATTTCAATGTCAGCCCAATGCAGGTTTTTCATTACCTGTAAAACTGTCAGTTCCCTTGCATACATATCACAGTCTGCAATTTTTACGATAAATGCTTCTTCGCTTAAGGTGTTAACAACAATGCAAAGCCCTCCTGCTCCGACCTTTGCAGCGATGCCGTTTGAATTTGTAATAATTTTGGTGTCTGTTCTGTCCTCTCCGCCTATAATATACGGGTGGTTTAAAAAAGCGTTCTTAATTTTTTCATACTCAGGATTACAAAATAAATTCAAGTATCCGTGAAGCATATTTTTTAAAGGCATTGAAAAGATAGGAACTCCGCATCCGTCTTTGGTTATCGGGTAATCTTTTGTCACATGGCAAAGTTCATTTATTTTAGCTTTAATTGCCTGCTGAAGCGGGTGGTTCAGATCATCATAGGATGCTAAATCCCAGTTTTTCATTTTGCACAATCCGAGCATCATAATATGTTTGCCGGAACAGTTATTCTGGAAAATGTTCTCATGTGTTCCTTCCAAAAGCATTTTGTTTTGCTCGATTTTAGAAAGCGGTTTGTGAAATCCGCATTTCAAATAGCTTTCATCAAGTCCGATTTTTTTTAACAAGCCGACTGCTGTTTTAACATGGATTTCTTCACCGGCATGAGAAGCACAGCACAATGCGATTTCTTCTTCTGTCATATCATAATACTTATCCATGCCGTAATCTGTTAAAAGAGCTGCCTGCAAAGGTTTAGCGCAGGAGCGCAGATAAAACGGATAATTTTTATCATCACCGATATAATCAAACGCACGATTTTTATCAGCAAGAACAATAAACCCGTAATGTTCACGTTCTACAAGTCCGTCACGTTTAAATTCTACTAACAAAGCAGGTTCTGTGTTATTGCTGACCATTTCGTTTTACCAACTCCAAAAGCTGAATCATTTTACGTTTTAATTTAAGATTTTCATCTTTTAAAGCTGCGATTTCTTCTTCATATTTTTGATTATCGTTAGCATAAGTTGTTTCAGGTTTTGGAACTGTATTGTAATCAAGAATAAAACGTTTTTTAGCTTCTTCTTTCAGCAGTAACAAAGCTGTTAAATCTTCTTCTTTAATAAATCCTAATGCAACAAGTATTTCACCGAATTTTGCAGGCTGTCCCTGTTCGTTAGCGCTTCTGTGTGCCAGAATTGCCTGTTGCAGCTGGTCAACGGTAAGTGCGCCTTTTTGTTTGAAATACTCACCTACTCTGAATTTTCCTGCAATATATCCTGCCATAGCATGAATTTCTTTAGAATCCGGAACTTTAATAAAGTTTTGTTCAAGGCACAGTTCGTAATATTTAGCAACTTCTTCCATAGAAAGGAATGTATTTACTGAAATCTCAAGCATGCTGTATTCATTAGCGCATCCTTGAAGAAAGTTATAAATATTATTATCAAGCCCGCATTTGCGTTCCATAAGTTCTGTTTTTCCCTTGAAGGTAAGGGTTGGAACAAATGTTGAAAGAATATCATCAGGGTGATTTCTTAAAAAGTTTTCACAGGATTTTTCTCTCATTTCCTGAGCTAATTTAAGATATATAACCTGTCTGACCCAGAAAGGTACAGTCAATACTTTGTCTAAAAACAAGTCAAATATGTTCTTTTTCAAATCAACCTCTCGCAAATAACTCTATAAATCAAGTATATCATGAAATCTTTATTTATTCAAGGTTAAAATATTATAATAGACTTTTTATTACCGGAAAGGGGGATTTAATATACCTGCTTTATGCTATTGATTTATGAAAATTAAAATTGTATTATAAGTTTATAATAGGAGAATTATGTATGAACGAAGATATGAAAAAAAAGGTTGGGATAGCTGTTTTATCGGTCATAGGTCTTTTGACAACCATAAAACTGGCAGTTATTTATTACAATGCGAACTTTAACCCGTATGCACTTGCGAGTTTTTGTTCGGTAAATGATTTTATTGATTGTGACGGTATTGCAAAGACTACCGAGTCACAATTCTTTGGAATTCCTCTTGCTTACTGGGGAATGTTTTTATATGCATTTATGATTTTTATGCTCTTTGTGAACAAATTAAAGAATGTAAAATTTTTAAAGTTTTTGGAAGTTTTTAAAAATCCGCTGGATTATATCGCATCATTAGGCTTAATTTCATTCATTATATCAATGATACTTTTATGTTTAAGTTTATTTGAAATTAAAAAATTATGTGTACTTTGTGCGTTTACATATATCTTAAATCTTTTAATAGGCTGTATTGCAACAGATTTCAAAAACGGCGGTTTTATAAAATCTGTTAAACAAAGTTTTTCAGACTTTTTAGATGCTGTTAAAATTAAAAAATATTTAATTGCTTTTGTTATTGTAATGCTGGCAGCTGCAAGCTTTTTAACCTATACTGCAACAAGTTATATTTTTGCTCCGCAGGTAAAAAGACAGCTTCAATTTAAAGAATTTGTAAAAGCAAAACATAATAAATATGCGGTAAAGGGTAATGTTCTTGGTAATAAAGATGCAAAGATTATAGTCTACACATATTCAGATTATCAGTGCCCGATATGTTTTGCCCACAACATAATGATGCATAAACTTGCCAAAGAAGTTAAAGGTATTAAAGTTGTTCACAGAAATCTGCCTCTTGATACGGATTGTAATAAGTATTTACAAGGTCCCTTCCATCAAGGCTCTTGTATTGATGCGAAATATGCAATTGCTGCCGAAAAACAGGGAAAATTCTGGGATATGAATGATATATTGTTCCAATACAAACCTCAAACCGAACAAGCAATTTTAGACCTTGTAAAAGATAAGGGATTTGATATGGAAAAACTTCAGGAAGATGCAAACAGTCCTGAAACTTCAGCAAAAATTCGAAAAGAAATTGACGATGCTTATGCAAAAGGTATAAACGGTACACCTACAACTATGATTAATAACGATGCATACGTAGGAATTAAACCTTACAAAGAATATGTTGAATGGGTTGAAAAAGCAGGTGCAGAAGAAAAATAAGATAATACTTCACAGCTGTTGTGCAATATGTTCCGGATATCCTATATCTTTATTACAAGATATGGGATATCAGGTTATTGTGTATTTTTACAATCCGAATATTTTTCCTCCGGAGGAATATCAGAAAAGACTTGAGGCAGAAAAAACTCTTTGTACTCGCTTTGATGTTGAATTAATTGAGGGAGAGTACAATCCTCAAGAATTTTATGCGGCAGCAAAGGGATTGGAAAATGAACCGGAAAAAGGGAAAAGATGCGATAAGTGCTTTGAACTTCGTTTAAGAAAAACAGCAGAATTTGCAGCAAAAACAGGGATTAATAAATTTACAACCTCAATTGTAATCAGTCCGCATAAAAACTATACAAAATTAACGGGAATAGGTGAAAAAATTGCGCAGGAATTTGGACTTGAGTATATTGCAGTTGATTTTAAAAAGAAAGACGGATTTTTAAAAACAAATAAAATTTCCAAAGAATTGGAGCTATACAGGCAGAATTACTGTGGATGCGAGTTTTCAATCAGAAAATATTAATATCATATATTTACACTATGACTATTTTAAAAAATGTTATATAATTAAGTAAAGAGCTTGATTTATATCAAAAAATCATTAAGAATGAGAAAAAGGACGTACGTGATGAATAAGAAAATTTTTGTTACATTATCTGCACTATTAGCATTAAGCACATTATGTGTAAATGCTGCACCGCCTCAAAAATTAGAAAAATTGAACCAGCCGAGAAAAATTGAATACAATCCTGACGGTTCTATGAAACTTCAAAAAGATGATCAAACAACTCCGTCTTCATCTTTAGATAAGATAACGGTTTACTATCCGAATGCCAATATAAACAGTGCAATTTCAAAATACAAAAACGGAAATTATTCAGGCTGTTTGCAAGAGTTGTTTTCATTAACTAAAAAAGATCCTTCAAATGCCGTTGCATATTACTATATGGCTCTGGCTTATACTCATGTTGATATGCAGCAGGATGCAATTGATGCTTATGAAAAAGTTATTGCATTAAGTCCTAACAGCTACCTTGTAGATTATGCTGTTAAAGGCCGTGACTGCTTGACAGGAGGTCCTGCTTGCCAGCCTGTTGAAGATACTGGTGCTGAAGAAGATGATTTGGACAGATTTATTAAAGCTCCATACGGAAACGGTTTGTCACCTGAATTAAATCAGGAAGTAAAACAAAAAGAATTGATTAATATTAAAGAAACAATCAATAAAAAAGATACTCTTGAGATGAAAGACATCGAAAAGATTAAGAATTTCGACAGTAAATCAAACAGCAAATCTTCCGTTGATGAAACCGATAAAATTGCTCAAGTAAGCGATGAGGAAATTTTAAATGCAGTAAAAACATTAAAAGCTGCCGGATTAAATTTAACTGTTCAGCCGGAAGGTTATGCAGGAATGATGCAGTATCAGGATCCTCAGATGCTTGAAATGAGTATGCTTTTAGGTACAAATAACAATAATAACAGTATGATGAATATGCTTCCTATGATGATGAGTCAGATGCAAAAAGGGCAAAACATTGATCCACGTGTAATGCAGGCGATGATGATGAATTCTATGATGCCTGATTTCAGCTTTGGTTCAAATAACGACAAATACTAATTTATGGTTATCAATTATAAAACAGCTAAAGAAAATTTGTTGGTTTCTCTAAACAAAGAGAGCCAACAATTTTTTGTTAAAAACGGCTGTATTTTGGAAAATGCATACTGGGAACTTCTTTCAGATAACATTGAAAAAGCCAAAAATTTGTTTGATGCAATAAAGAATAACGATATCAGAGCACACTGGGGACACTTTATGATTTCCTTAATTGAGGGAAATATTAAAGAATATCCTTCATATTTTGAACTCAGAAATTTTCTTGAGATTGATTTAAATATTCTTATTCATTATTACAAAGGCGATTATGTTGAAAACATTGTCAGATATGCTGATTTTATGTTTACAATAAACCCCGAGGTGCATAAATTTATCGGTCGTGTATTTTATAATAATAATCTGGAAGAACACGCTTTATTCTTTTTGGAAAGGGCTAAGTGCTATTTTTATCATGATCCGGAATTGCACTATCTGCTTGCATTTATTTACTATAATAAAAATGATTTCAAGGAAGCAGAAAAATATTTGAAAGCCTGTTTGACTGTTTTACCCGGCTACTATCCTGCAAAAGCTATGTTAAAGCAGATTGATAATAAAAAATATTTATGATACACTACTTTTTGCCGGAATATGGAGGAAGACTATGATTATAATAATGGAACGCAATGCTACCAAAGTTCAGGTGCAGCGTGTTATTGATTTCTTAAAAGATAATGAGTTTGATATAAGATTTAATCAGGGTGAAGTTCACACCGTTATTGATGCAATCGGTGACAAAACTACTGTTACACCGGGCAGAATATCTGCTTTTGACGGTGTAAAAGAAGTTAAAATCATCAGAGAGCCTTTCAGACTGGCTTCACGTGACAGAAAACCTGATGATACAATTATTGAATTTGCAAACGGAGTAAAAATAGGCGGCAACAATAAACCTGTTTCTATGATAGGACCTTGTTCTGTTGAAGAAGATTATGAAGGACTTTTAAAAGTTGCTGTTGCCGGAAAAGAAATGGGCTGCGAATTTTTAAGAGGCGGAGCTTTTAAACCCAGAACTTCTCCATATGATTTTCAGGGCTACGGAGAAAAGGCTTTGCAATATATGAAAAGAGCAAGTGAAGCTACAGGGTTGTTAACTGTTTCTGAAGTTATGGATGTTGCTGACCTGGATATTATGTGCGAATACATAGATGTTTTACAAATAGGCGCAAGGAATGTTCAGAACTTTAAACTGCTTCATGCAGTCGGAAGATGCAGAAAACCTGTTATTTTAAAACGTGGTCTTGCAAGTACAATCAGAGAGTTTTTGCTTGCTGCTGAACATATTATGTATAACGGCAACCCGAATGTAATTCTTTGCGAACGAGGAATAAGAAGTTTTGACAGTGCTTTTACACGCAACGTAATGGATATTGCTTCTATTCCTGTTATTAAGAAATATTCTCACCTACCTATAATTGTTGATCCCAGCCATGGAACAGGTCAAAGATACCTTATTGAACCTATGGCTAAAGCCGGATTGGTGGTAGGTGCTGACGGAATTATGATAGAAGTTCATCATGACCCTGAAAACGCATTATCAGACGGTAAACAAAGCTTGCCAATTCCAATGTTTAAAGAGGTTATGGGAAGAATTAACCAGTTTAATAACAGACTTCACTACGAAAAGACCTGTTTATCAGCAAATGTTGATTAATTAAATAAATTAAAAAGAGCCTCTGATGAGGCTCTTTTTTTATGCATTTCTTTGAAAGAAACTTGCAATTTCCTTATGAGGGAAGAATTTTACAATCGGACGTCCGTGAGGGCAGGTGTACGGCATTTTTGTGGTACGCCATTTCTTTATGATTTCCTGCATCTGCCATGTGGAAAGTTTTGTTCCTGCCTTTACAGAAGCCTTACAAGATGTTGTTATAAGAATTTTTTCTTCCAGCCTGTCTATATTTCCGTCAATGTTTTCCAAAATATCTGCCAGAATTTCTTTAGGGTTTACTTTTGCAATCATTTGCGGAACTTTGCGGAAAATAAGCTCGTTATCCTTTAAAAATTCAATGCCGTAACCGAATTTTTCGAATTTATCTATATTTTCTTTTATAAGTTCGGCTTCGGAACTTGAAACAGGAACTACATCAGATACAAAAAGCATTTGAGATACAATGTTTTTTTCTGACATAAGTTTTTCGTAAATATAACGTTCTTCTGCAATGTGCTGGTCAACTATTTCAAGTCCGTCGTCTTTTTCTATTAAAATATATGTGTTTTTATATTGACCTACAATATTTTCTTCCGGTTCAGGTTCTTTTTCCACAGGAACAAAAAATTGTCTTTGTTCTGTATTTTCGTTTTTTTGTTCTATAATATCCGTTTCCTGCTCCATAAGTTTATCTGATACATAAACGGTATCGTCTTGCTTGTCAAAGAAAATTTCGCCTGAACTTTCAAGTTTGGGCTGTACAAAATCAACAACATTATCTCTTTGTATCACGGGCTGCTGAGGCTGCTGTCTTTCCACATAATTTGCAAGTCCTGCCTGAATTGAAGTATAGATAAAATTAAATATTTGGTTAGTATTTTTATATCTTACTTCTTTTTTTGTAGGGTGAACGTTAACGTCGACATCAGCTGGAGGAATTTCTAAATTCAGCACTACAAAAGGATATTTGCCGTTTGCAATAAGGCTTTTGTAAGCGGTGTCAATTGCTTTTTGAAATACGCTGCATTTTACGGTTCTTGAGTTAATGTAGATATGGTAGCTTTTTTTGCTGGAACGTGTGTAATCAGGAGTGCTCACGTATCCGCTTATTTTCAAACCTGAAAGGTTATCTGTTTTTAAAACTTCTTTTAAATTAGAAATAACATCTGAGGAATAAACTTCTTTTATTGTCTGCAAAAGATTATTTTGTGCCGAAGTTTTAAGCATCGTTTTGCCGTTTTTCTTTAACTCAAGAGAGCATTCGGGATGAGCAAGTGCAAGAGATTGAACAAGCTCCTGAATATATGAAAATTCGGTATTAGGGCTCTTTAAAAATTTTAATCTTGCAGGAAGGTTATAAAATAAATCTTTAATATCCATAATTGTTCCGACAGCACAACCTGTTTCGGTTTGTTTAACTTCCGAATTTTCGCATTTAACTTTTGTACCGTTTTCAAAATCAACCGTTCTTGTTGTGCAGGTAAGTTTTGAGATTGAAATTATACTGGCAAGCGCTTCGCCCCTGAAACCTAATGTATGTATGTCAAACAAATCATCATCGGAGGCAATCTTACTTGTAGCATGTTTTGAAAAAGCAAGCATAATATCATCCGGATGAATTCCGCACCCGTTATCTGCAACTCTTATATCTCTGCAATCATTATTTATTTCAATACTTATTTTTGTAGCACCTGCATCAATAGAGTTTTCTGCAAGCTCTTTAACAACTGATGCCGGACGTTCAATAACCTCGCCTGCTGCAATCTGGTTTATTAAATGTTTTGATAACTGTTGAATTCTAGCCATATCAGCCTCCTATGAAGTGAGAGAAAAAGAAGTGTTTAACGTAATCAAATTGAGTAAGTAAAACAACCACGACAACAGATACAATTAAACCTAAAGTAACTTTATACAAGTCTTTAATAATATGTTTATACATTTTCTTCGGAGATTCAAAACGCAATCTCTGGTAAAGTGCAATTTCACGCCCTGCAAGCAGACCAATAAATACCCAGGTTGTTGACATAGGAACATTATTTAAGTTTATAAAATACATTAATAAAGAAGCATAAATAATGTCAATTATTGTTGCAGAACGTGGATCCTGTACATTTGTTTTCATTTTAACAATTTTCTGAATATCACCACCACGTTGATATGTTAAAATTCCCAAGAAGATTGTAAAGCACACAAGAACGAATAACAATTCCCACACGGAAGCTTTTCTCGGCAGGTAGATGAATAATTTTGCAGAATCCTGCATTAACCATTGCGACCAGATGAACGCTGTTGAACACCATTTCGCAGCCATCCACCATTTTGAGATTTTAGTATCTCCGGAGCGTTTTTGAGTGTAATAAAAATATCTTTCTAGAGGTCGTCCGATAATATTATAGATTATAATAGCTGCTATAAATGCTATAACATAGCCTAAAACTGATTTTGTAAGCATCATCCAGATTACTGAAACATCGCTTACGGAAAATACGCTAAGAACAAGGAATGTAGTTGCTACGGGAATTCCCCACCTTGTTAAAAGTATAAGTATAATCGGTGGAAGCAGATATAAAAATGTATAATGTTCTGTTACCGGTATTCTGGTTAAGAGTCCGAAAGACATATCACCGTTATTAACATACCAGCCTATACCGATTGTCAGTACTAAGATTATTGTCGAATAAGCCCATAAATAGTAGAACGGGGTTTTCTTATTTGCACTTAAGAAAGTACCTAATGTTTGAATTATATCATTAGAAACACAGGCATACATTGAAAGCAAAAAGCCTGCTATTCTGTAAAAATCACTTAGTGTAAATGCTCCCTCGAACATCATACCTCCATCTGTTTTTCAATCTACAACAAACACAAATTCATCTAAATGTTTGATTACAAATTTGAAACATTTCTATAAGATGCTATAAAGAGAAATTTATTTATAGGGAGAAAAAGACTTGGTTAGAGCTAAAATAAATACAAAATTAAAACCGTCTAAAAAAGCGGACTTGCAGGTTGTAAAGCCGGTCAAAACCACTAAATACAGTGATATTGACTTAAACAACTGGAAAGCTTATGAGCACGTAAAAACCGATACATTGTGGGAATTCCCGGCAAGACTAAGAGAAGGCGGACACTCTAACGAGTATCACGGAAATTATATTCCTCAAATTGCCCAGCAGCTTTATGAAAGATTTACCAAGAAAAATGATGTAGTGCTTGACCTGTTTTTCGGATCGGGAACATCCGGAATTGAGGCGGTGAATATGGGCAGACGCTGCATAGGAGTTGAGCTTAAAGACGAACTGGCAGAAAGTGTTTCCGAAAAATTTACGCCGAAACAATTGGTAACAGATGTGAGGGTAATCTGCGCAGATTCGGCATCTGATATTGTAAGAGATAAAATTCAGGCAGGACTTGACATTATGGGAGAGGAAAAAGCCCAATTCTTAATTCTTCACCCGCCTTATGACGATATTATTAAGTTTTCCGACAAAAAAGAAGATTTATCAAATTGTTCGTCTACCGATGAATTTTATGATTTGTTTGCAAAAGTTGCAAAAAACGGTTACGATATGCTTGAAAAAGGACGTTTTGCAGCACTAATCATAGGCGACAGCTACAAAAATTCCGAAGTGCAGCCGTTAGGTTTTGAATGTATGGCAAGAATGATGGCTCTCGGATTTAAATTGAAAGGCATTATTGTAAAAGATATTCAGGGTAATGAAAGAGCAAAGGGTAAAACTGCTAATTTATGGCGTTACAGAGCATTGGCAGGCGGATTCTTTATCTTTAAACACGAGTATGTAATGATATTTCAAAAAAATTAAAGAGCTGATTTTCAGCTCTTTTTTAGTGTATCTGTTACTCTTTCCATAAGTTCATTCCAGGTTTCTTTTTTGCCTGATCTGAATAATTTAACGCTGTCGTACCAGTCGCAGCGGGTTAAATCCATGTGCCAGCGCCAGTTATAACGGTACGGCAAAAGAACTATGCAGGGTTTTCCCATTGCGCCGGCAAGGTGTGCTAAAGATGTGTCGCTGCATATTACGAGATCAACATTTTCCAGAGCCCCTGCCGTGTATGAAAAATCCTTAAAACTTTTACTCAAGTCTGTAATGTCATATTTAGATGCAAGTTTTTCAAATTCTTCCGAGCCTTCAAAGGTCTGTGCCGAATAAATTTTTGTATCAGGTAGTTCAAATAAAGGTGAAAACGCTTCTGTGTTTATCACTCTGTCTGTTTCATAGTAAGTGTTTCCCTGCCATTTTATCGCTATTTTAAATTTGTCATTATTAAAAAAGTTTTCTTTGTAATATTGAACTTTGTCAGGCATTGCCTTTAAATATTTGTCGTGATGCATAAATATATCGTTATTATCAAGTCCGAGAACATATGGCACGCTTAAAAACGGTATATGTACATCAAAGTCTGTATTTGCTTCATCATAGAATAAATCCATAACTTCTGTGTATGGAAAATTATCTCTGAATAATTGTGAGAGTTCTTTTTGAGGTTTAATTAAAAGTTTTTTGCATCGTTTTTTAAGCTCGGGGATGTATCTTGCAAACATAATCATATCTCCGAAACCTGCTTCATAGTATGTATAAAGAACTTTGTCCGAAATATCTTCACCTTTCCATAATGATGCTTTTTTCATAAGGTTCGGGTAAGTTACTTCCTGCGAAGTTATTGCTGTTCCCCTGCAAAGTCTGTTTTCAAAATATTTTGTTCCTGTTTCATAATCTTTTATTCTGAAATAGCAGAGTGACAGAAAATATAAAACTTCTTTGTCATCAGGATTAATTTCAAGGCATTTTTTAAAGTATTCGACAGCCTTCTCCGGTTTATTAAGAAACAAATAAAGGCTTGCAAGATTAAAGCAGGCTTTTTCTGATTCAGGATTTAATTCCAGAGCTTTCAGATAAGCTGTTTCGGCATCTTCATATTGAATATTATTTTTGTATGCAAGACCGAGTAAAAAATAAATTTCAAACCCGCAGTTTGTATATTCAACAGCTTCATTAAGAATTTTTATTTCAGATACATAATCTTTTTTCTTCTCATATACTTTTGCAAGATTTTCATAAAAATAAGCATCTTTTTTTAATGAAATTGCTTTTACTATATACTCTTCAGCCTTGCTAAGCTCGTTTTGCGTAAAGTATAAAATGCCAAGCAAATTTAAAACTTCATAATTTTCAGGGGTTTCTTGTAAAATTTCAAGATAGAGCTTTTCTGCTTCGTCTGTTTTTCCGCTGCCATGAAGCTTAAAGGCATTATTAAATTTTTCTTTTACTGAGATATCCACAAATAAATTATACTTATTTCTTTAATAAAATCAAAAAATCTCATGTATTTAGTGGATAAAATCCTTCCAAACATAGTTTATTCTAATAATATACATCAGGGGCATGCCCAAAATAACAAAAAGCATGCTTAAAAAGAGACAATATTACAAAATATTAACCAAACTTGAAGAAATGTTAAATACCTTGAAATCATGATGACATCATGGTTTTCAGGGAAAATTAAAAGAGGAGGAAGGGTTAAAAATAAAAAAGTTGTCCGTGTCAGATGTATAGAGTACAATTAATACTATATTCAACTTCTTGTAGGGGTAGGATGATTATTTATGTTAGACACGATTAAAAAAAATCTTTTACAAATACAGGAAGAAATCGCACCTTATAAACCAAAGATAATTGCAGTTACAAAGTATTTTGACGAAAACGCTATAATTGCTGCATACGATGCAGGATTAAGGGATTTCGGGGAATCGAGAGTAATTGAGGCTATAGAGAAGATAAACAATCTTCCTGCAGAAATAAGAAATAATTCTAAGTTCCACTTCATAGGACACCTGCAAACCAACAAGGTTAAAAAGGTAATAGGAACTTTTGATTATATACATTCTGTAGATTCATTCAAACTTGCAAAAGAAATTTCGGATGAAGCAGCAAAGATTGGGAAAATTCAGCAGATTTTTCTTCAGCTTAACAATGCTAATGAAGAACAAAAGTTTGGATTTTCAAAGTCAGAGCTTTTCGAAATTTTTACCTCTATAAAAGAGCTTCCCGCAGTTGAAATTGCAGGACTGATGAATATGGCGCCTCTGGGAGCTTTTGAAGATGAATTGAACAAATTGTTTTCGGAAGTGAGGGAAATAAAAAACGAACTTGAACAAACATTTAACTGCGAATTAAAAGAGATATCAATGGGGATGAGTCAGGATTATAAAATCGCAGCAAAAAACGGTGCAACAATGCTTAGAATTGGTAGAAAATTATTTAAATAAGTAAGATAAACGGAGGAAAAACGGTGGCAGTAGTAGCAGACAAAATTAAATCAGTAGTAGATTTTTTAGTAAAAGGATTTGAACCAAGAGAAACTATTTTTGATGAAATGGCACAGGAAATTGAAGAAGATTACCCTGTTCAGGATAATTTGGCTCTTGATCCTGCTTATTCTTATCAACCGGTTGTTGATAAAACAAGTGAATTAAAAGTTGTTAATCATCCTAACTTCAAAGGTTATGAAGTTAAAGTTATGGAACCTCGTTCATTTGAAGATGCTGCAACAATCGTTCAACATCTTAGAAACAGAAAAACAATCGTTTTAAACCTTCATCTTTTAGATAAAGAACAATCACAAAGAACAATCGATTTCGTATGCGGTGCAGCTCATGCTTTGGACGGCAAACCTCAAAAAGTAGGCGATTTAGTATTTGTATTCACACCTAGCAACGTTACTTTGTCTGTTGACGTTACTGCTAATCAAAATAAATTTAATGACTCTTTGTGGAGAGCTCCTCTGCAACAGTAGTCATACCAAATATGAGAAAGAGAGATAGTTGAATATGAGGCACTTTGTGCCTCTTTTTTTTATGTTGAAAAACTTAAAAAATCTGTTATAATGGATAATATATGAAAGGAGCAATTTATGAGAAGATTTGATTTATTCGGGGGGGGGGCAGATTTTTAAGCTCCTGTAAAGCGTTTTTCAAGGGTTGTAAAAATTTAAAAATCTGTTATAATAGTGATATATTGCATCACAAATATAATGGAGTTATTATGAAGAAAAAAACTGCTTTTACCCTTGCTGAAGTTTTGGTAACACTTGGGATTATCGGTGTAGTTTCTGCAATGACCGTACCTTCTTTGATGCAGAATTATCAGCGTCAAAGCTATGTAACTCAATTGCACAAGGTATATAATGAGCTTTCACAGGCTTTAGTCAGATATCAAAATGATAAAAACGCTGTAAATCTTTCAGAGGCAGGTATGACAACCGTTGCAGCAGCACAGAATTTTATTAAAGATTATATGAAAGTCGTATCAGAATGTCCTGCTGTTGAAGCTCCTTGTTTTGCAGACAGTTACAAGACAATGGCAGGTGCAGCTGTTACTGACTCATATTTTACTTTTACATATAAATCTTATGTGCTTGCCAGTGGTGCTGCGGTTCGTCCTGCTTATTCCAAGATAAATGATAAAATTGTAAATATTTGTGTTGATATAAACGGTCAAAAAGGGCCTAATATTGTAGGCAGAGATTTATTTTTCATAGCTATTTATAATGATGGAGCAATTGACTCCTACAGTGATGGTGTTGTCAGTGCTCCGTTAACAGAGGATCAGCGTGCTGCCGGCGGCGTTATGTGGAAACCTTTCGGTGATATTCTTAACGCTAATTGGGAAATGAACTATTAATATAAAAAACGCCTTTAAACAGGCGTTTTTTAGGTTATTTGATTAAATATATAAATCGTGTTATATTTTTCTCGTTATGAAACTGAAAAATTTCGCTATATGTTATAATTCTGAGATAAGCCATTCGGCTGAAGTTAAAGATACTTTACAGCAGATTTTGAATGCCCGCAATGTAAAATCGGAAATTGTAAATATTGATGCGTTAAAAGACGGGTTTGATTTTGTATTTGTCATCGGCGGTGACGGGACAATCTTAAAAACAGCAAGATTTTATGCAAAGTCCAAAACCCCTATTTTTGGAATAAATCTCGGCAGATTAGGCTTTTTGTCGCAGTCTTCCAAAGAAGAAATTGAAATGTCTGTTGATAAAATATTAAACGGAAAATTTATTATAGAAGACAGAATAATGCTTAAAAGCGGACAGTTTACCGCATTAAATGATTTTGTAGTAAAAGGCTGTGATACAGGCAGAACTTCACGTTTTTCTTTAAAAATTAACAATAAGTTTGTTTGTGACTATCTTGCAGACGGAATAATAGTATCAACGCCTACAGGGTCTACAGCTTACGGTTTGTCAGCAGGCGGACCTGTATTATCACCGGAATTGAATGCGTTTGTAATCGTTCCTATATGCCCGCATACATTGACAGCTCGTCCTATTGTTGTTCCCGATAATGAAACAATTACTATATGTACGGATGAGAAAACAAAATATGTTCTTTCAACAGACGGTCAGGAATTTTATGAATTTAATTCCGAAATAGAAGTGTCAAAATCTGAATTCACTGCAAAGCTTGCTTTATTGGAGGATTCGGAGTTTTATTCTATTTTGCGCAATAAATTGCACTGGGGATTGCCGCCTGCTTATATTAAATAATATGGGCATGCCGATTTCCTTATTATGTTTGTATTTCGGCGATTTATATTAATTTTTGTTCATAATTATAAGGAAATTATTGTACTTTTTTTCTATTTAAAATAGTATGTTATTATACTATTGAAGATTAATAGCATACAATATATAAAGAGGTAAAAATAGTGGAAAATTTCGTATCAGATATCTTTGCTAAGAAAGATGAAACAACAAGCAATGATCAAATTCAAAGGTCTCCAATAAATCCGACTAAAATTAAAGTTATCGGTGTCGGCGGCGGCGGCGGAAATGCTGTTAACCGTATGATTAAAGCCGGACTTTCAGGTGTAGAATTTTGGTTGATGAATACAGATTTACAAGTTTTGGAATACGGTCAAACTAAAAATAAAATTCAATTAGGCGCTAAATCAACATCAGGACTTGGTGCGGGCGGCGATCCTTCAGTTGGTGAAAAAGCAGCAGAAGAAGCTCAACAAGAAATTACAGAAGCTCTTGATGGCGCAGATATGGTATTTATTACTGCCGGAATGGGCGGCGGTACAGGTACCGGTGCAGCTCCTGTTGTTGCTAAAATTGCTAAAGAATTAGGTATATTAACAATTGCAGTTGTTACAAAACCTTTCACATGGGAAGGAAGAAAAAGACAAAATCAAGCTAATCAAGGTTTAGAAAAACTAAGAGAAGCTGTTGATGCCGTTATTGTCGTTCCTAATGATAAATTACTTCAAGTTGTTGACAGACAGGTATCTTTGACTGAATCGTTCATTATTGTTGATGAAGTTCTTTTAAGAGGTGTTCAAGGTATTTCTGATATCATTACAGTTCCCGGACTTATCAACGTTGACTTTGCTGATGTTAAATGCGTTATGCAATCATCAGGTTCAGCTCTTATGGGTATCGGTCGTGGTCAGGGCGAAGGAAGAGCTGTTAAAGCTGCTGAAATCGCTATTAACTCTCAATTGCTTGAATCTTCAATTAACGGCGCTACAGGCGTAATCGTTAACATTACAGGCGGACCTGATATGACACTTCACGAAATTTCTGATGCTGCTAATATCATCCACGATGCTGTTAATGATGATGCTACTGTTATTATAGGTACAGCTGTTAATGAAAATATTCAGGGCGAAATCCAGATTACGGTTATTGCAACAGGTTTTGAAATGAAAAATCAAAAACCAGAAGAAAAAACAGAAGTTAAACAGCTTAGTGCATCTGACTTCTTTGCAGGAACTTTCAACAATACTCCTGCTTCAGCTCCGCAATCTTCAGTTAGAAGAAGTTCAATGCCTGAAGTTTCTCCAAGCTTCACAAACATTGAAATTCCTGATTTCTTGAAAAAGTAATTAAATTGGAAGATGAAAAAGATTAAAAGAGAACTGAATTTCAGTTCTCTTTTTTATATGTAAATATTTGTTAATATTTAGTCAATTATTAGTATTAAAAATTTTTATATAACTATACAGGGGATATTCTGGTTTTGTCACAGGCAAAATCAAAAACAGGAGGAAATTTTATGACTGATGCTGCATTCGGATTTAATTCCGTTAGTTTTAGTATGCAAGATAATAGGGCTGCCTATTTACAAGAATTAGAAAATCGTACAAGGTCAACTTCGGGGGGGGGGCGTTCTGAAAGGAAAAAGAAGACCCCAAAAAAACAAAAATTATCTAAAAAAGAAGCTGCAAGACTTAGAGAAGGTTTGAAAGGTTATCAGCCTGTCCAACAGGGAAACGGAATGCCTTCACAAGCCTCTATAGATGCATATAATACAAGAATGAATAAATATTCTGAATTAAATAAGCTTGAAGATGCAGTAAGAAAACAAGAAACACTTAAACGTGATGCACTGGCAAATGCCCGCAGGGCAGAACAAGGTGCAAGATTTCAAGGAGTGACTTCTGCCCAGATAGATGAAAGACTTGGTATAGAAAGTAAAAGACCTTTGTCAGGAGCTGCAAGACAGTCCTATGAAGCAAAATATGCAAGTGATTTGGAAAAAGCTTTCCTTGAAAGAGAGGCAAAATCAAATCAGTTTGCATCCGTAGCAAATCAAGTGGCTGATGCAGAAGATGCAGCGGCACGTGAAATGCATCAAGCGGCAGGCAATACTAAAAACCTTGCAAAGAACGGTAAAAATACAGGTAAATTTTTGAAGTTCTTCAAATCAAGCAAAGGTAAAGCCGCATTGATAACAGGTGCAATAGCACTGGTTGGTGCAGGACTTACAGCAGTTGCTTGTTCAGATAAAGAAAAAAGTAAAACTGCCGAACTAAAACCTTTAAATGACACTGAAAAAACGGAAACTATAGCAGAGGAACCTGTTATACAGGAAAAGAAAGAAGATATTCCCGCAGCTACAGATGAAAAGCCTGTAGAGACACCGGTTCCTGTTGCAGCTTCACCGGAACCAGAAATGCAAAACAAAGAATATATTGTTAAAAAAGGCGACTCTGTATGGAATATTGCAAAAAGTAACCTGCTAGATAAACATAAAGATAAAAAAGACTATTCTCCTACAGACAAAGATATCTTAGAGGAAGTTAAAATAATTATGAATGATAATAACTTAAAATTTGAACAGGATAATTATCATGTAATGATAAAGCCTAATGATAAATTAAAACTTGCATCTTAAAATCAAAAAAAAGACCTCTGTTAAGAGGTCTTTTTGTATTTAATACATTTTACTAGTCTTGAGCATGACCTGCTGTACCAAGAACGTCAACCATTTTGTGTTTAACCATTTCTTTAACTGCAGTTCTGCCAGGTCCCATATATTCACGTGGGTCAAATTTGTCAGGGTGTTCAACAAAGAACTCTCTGATAGTAGATGTCATTGCTAATCTTAAGTCTGTATCAATATTAATTTTAGCAACACCGTGTTTAGAAGCATAAGCTAACATATCTTCAGGAACACCTTGAGCGTTAGGTAATTGACCGCCGTATTGGTTGCATTTAGCAACGAATTCAGCAGGAACTGATGAAGAACCGTGAAGTACTAACGGGAAGTCATATCCTACAGCTTCGTTTACTGCTTTTTTAATTTCAGCTAATCTGTCAAAGTCTAATTTAGCTTCGCCTGAGAATTTGTAAGCACCGTGTGAAGTACCGATAGCAACAGCTAAAGAATCACAACCTGTTTCTTTTACAAATCTTGCAGCTTCTTGAGGATCAGTGTAAGTTGAATCAGCAGCATGAACTTTAACATCGTCTTCAACACCTGCTAATTTACCAAGTTCAGCTTCAACAGAAACTCCACGAGGATGAGCATATTCAACAACTTGTTTAGTTAAAGCAATATTTTCTTCTAACGGGAATCTTGAACCGTCAATCATAACAGATGAAAAACCGCCGTCAATACAAGCTTTACAAATTTCAAAATCAGCACCGTGATCAAGGTGTAAAGCGATAGGTACTGTAGTTGTAGCTAAAGCAGCTTCAACAAGTTTAATTAAGTAAGTTTGGTTAGCGTATTTTCTAGCGCCTGCAGATACTTGAAGAATGATAGGTGATTGAGTTTCTTCAGCAGCTTCTGCAATACCTTGTAAAATTTCCATGTTGTTAACGTTGTAAGCACCAATAGCATAACCGCCTGCTAATGCTTTTTTGAACATTTCTCCTGTTCCAACTAATTTTCTTTCACTCATTTGAGTTCTCCTTCTTTATGTAAGCATTTAATACAAATATAAGGTACAACAAACAAAGAAAGGGTGCAAGTGTAAAGAATTGTTAATATCGTATATACTATTTTACAAACGTCTCTATGAGTTGATATAATACGGATTAAGGGAATTAATGAATAGAAATAACTGGCAAAAAAAAATTATTACTTGCCTTAAATTATCAGTACAAAATTTTATAAAAAGTAATATGTAAATTCTAATACAATGGGGTAAAAGACTATGACAATCAGACCTGTGGCATCAGTATCATTAGTAAACAGATACAACCAATTAAACTTTGAAGGTAATAAAAAGAAAAATCAGCATCAAAACAGTAATTCAACTAACTCTATCTCACACAAACTAGCAGTTCCTTTAGCTGCAACAATACTTGCAATGAGCCCTATGGCAAGTAGTGCATCAAACAAATATGTTGACAGAATTGAGGATACAATAGAGTTATATGAAATAGAAAATTTAAATAATTATGAGCAATCTGATAGAAAAATTATAAAACACAAAGCTTATAGTTATGAGGCAAGTTATCAAAAACCTAACGGTGAAGTATATAAAAGAAATGAAGTTCGTGTTGTTAATTTTGTAAGTACTGATAATAATGATTCTACATTTGAAGAAGTAAATATTGGAGTTATTGATGACACTGACAAGTCTAATCCGAAAATTTTAAAAACATATGATTTAAAAGATTTTTGCGAATATAATTACGAAATAGTTTCAAGTGACAATTCTGCAAGCAACAATTTCTCGCTTCAACAAATGTTTATAAATGATATAGAAAAAGAACAAAACAGTAATTTTACAAGAGATGTAATATCTGAGAAAGAAATATGTAAATTTGTTCGCTCAGAATTAGAATCTCCAAGAAATAACAGTGGCATTAAAGTAACAACTTATGATAGAAAAATTCGTCCTGCATCTTCATACGATTTGCAGAATGTGGCGCCGGCAAATACAATGAAGAATGCTGTTCCTTGTGATTATTCTAAATATAAACGTTTAGGATCACAAGATTACAAAGGCAAAAACGGCAACTATAATATTACATATTACTCAATTACCGGTGCTGATGAAATTGAATTGGTTTCATTGAAAAAAGATGGTGGTCCTGCTTTAACCGTAAGAGCAAACATACCTGCAAAAGCAACATTTTTTGCTAAAGACTCTGAACCTCAGATAATAGAATACGGTATTGTTGAATTAAAGGACGGTAATGACAGAAAACATTATATTTCTGATATGGATTTGACTAATGCTTTAACAATTATTTATAATGATCCGGCATCTTGTTATAATGTATTCACCTGTAAACCTGGAAATAAAGTATATAATATTTCTCCAAAAGGTGCTCTTATACCATTAAATTAATTGAATGTAAATATTTGTAAACATGTTAAAACATGCTGAAATCCATGCTTTTGGCATGTTTTTATATGGGTAAGAAGATAAAATTGAGAGCGAAGTATGTCTGAGTTAAATATAAATTTAAATAAAACTATAGCTACAGAAGCACCTAAGTCTGCATCAACTACAGCAGCGGTGTCTGCTTCTTCGTCTCAAGCTATTCCTATTGTATCAAAACCTTCCATAGATGAAATATTAAAAAAACTGGGTATAACTAAAGAGCAATATAATGAATTAATTATTAAGCATCCCGGATTTGACACTCTTTCAAGAGAGGAACAGATTAAAATAATTGCAGCAAAATCTGCTGCACCTGAAACTGTTGCTGTAGGAACTAAAGTTGAAACAAAACAAGCTGAGATTGTTAATGCTAATGAAACAGAAAAGACTGTTCATTCAGAGCATAATCACGATGAAATTCATTCGGCATCAGGCGGCTCAACATTTGATAAAGCAGTTTTTAATGAATTAAATTTAAATAAAAAAGGCGAAGTCATTGCTTATGAATTAGCAAAAAATAAATTTTTGTATGGTGATTCCAAAAATCCTAAAACAGAGGAAGACTGGAATAAACTTACTGATGAAGAACGCAATGCCATAGTTAAACCTATTTTGGAGGCCGAAAAATCTCATAAAGGTGAATTTGCTAAAATATTTGGCAGAAAAGGTCAGCATTCTGTAGCAGATAGTTTAATGAGTGAAATTCAAGCAGCAAACAGGCTTGGTATGTCAGCTGATGAATTTAAAAAGTTATCTGCCGAACAAAAAGAAGAAGTTTTATATGATTACTTAAATGAGTTAAATGAAACTGACAAGTTTGAAAACAGAAAATCATCATTCAGTAACTCTGATAAAGATTTTTGGGATAAAACAAACTTGTTGGCTGAATCAACAAATTACTATTTCAAAACCGTTAAGGGCGAAGAACGTAATATCTGTCCGGGTGAGGTTTCCGGAATATTAAAATCCGAAAAATTAAACATTGAAAAAGTACAGCTGGATTATTTAAAAAATAAATCAGAAAGCGGTGAAGAACTAAGCGAATATGAAAAAACTCAATTGAATTATTTAAAAGGTTTAGATTTAAAATCAGTTAAACAAGATAAATTAGCTGAAATTGCTAATAATGAAGAAATTAAACCTAATGAACCTCCTTCTTTGTATGCGGAAATTCAAAATTCTGAATATGCTGATGAATATAACTCTGCAATTCCTACAAACAAAGCTGATGTCTTAAATAAGATTTTGTTAAAGAAACATGGAGGAAATACCAAAGATTACCATGATGCTGTAATGGCTTGTGCATTGGATGCCAGACGTGCAGGCGATTTAGCATTAGCTCAGGATTTAGCTACTAAAGCTGTAAAATTCGCAGGAAAACATGCAATTGAAGTAAGCGAACCGCCGGTAGCAACAGAATTGTTATTGATAAACAGAGCTATTCCGGAGTTAGATAGTGAATCTGCGGCAATTTATGCAGGAAATATTGAAAAGAATATAAAAAATTCAAAATTACGAACTGCAACAGCTCAATCTTTACAATTAAACAGTAAAGAAGAACAAAGAGCAGCCATTGCCCGTGTACATATTTTATCACAAGATGAAGAAACTCAAATAGGCGTAGTTGACAACTTAAGAAACAGTTCTAAAAAATCTGAAACTCAAAATGAAGTTGACAAAGTTATTAGAGAAAATGGTACAGTTAATGTAAGAAAACACGCAGTAAAAACAACAGGTGAATTAAACAAAGATGTTCAATTGTCTTCTTTACAACGCCAATTAGAAGATAAAATTCCTGAATTGGTTGAAACAGCAGCAGAAGTTCCTTCAACATTACACAAAGATAATCAAACACCTGCCTTTAAACATATTAGAACAGTTGCACAAGACTTGTCGCCTGAAGTTACCAAAAGAGTTGAAATGACTTTGGCTGACCAGATTGCAAAATCTCACAAAGATAACCAGTTAGACATGCATAACGATATTATGCAATCTAAATATGATGAAGTCTTGGAAAGAGCTGCAAGTAATATTAACCAATATGATAAAAGTGTTCAGGCTGATGCAATCAAATCTACCTATGCTACAGGCAATGAAAAAGCTATTGAGGCTTGTAATTTACAAATAGATAAGTGCCAAGGTGATTTGTCTTCAGTACAAAATGAAATTAATGCTAATGTTGCAAAAATGGAAGCTAAATATGCTGAAAAAGTAGCTGAAACGGTTGCCGGTACTCTGGTAAATATTTCTAAAGCTCAAGATGTTTCAATGACAGATAATTCTCAACAAGAAAATAAAAAACAATTAATAAACAACTTTATGAAGGCTGATTCTGCTGAACGTTATAAAATGATTAGCAAACTTCCTTCTAATATAAAATCAGATGTTTACTTAATGATGTGCAAATATTGTCCTAAGTTATTAAGCTCTGATATGATAGGCGATATAGTACAAATGGGTTACGGCAGAACAATATTACGCACAGACGGTGTTTCTCCTAGTATAAAATTTGAACTTGTTCATAAAATGCTTTCAAGTGATTCAAGCAACAAAAAAATAGCTTCAAATTACGTATTTGAAAATGAAGCAATTTTTGCGGATGCTACACGTGATAAAGCTTTAGCTGTTATTCAAAATACAAAAATTGATACTTTTGAAAATAAATACACAAGCAAACCTGAACAATTAGGCGGCAATAACAATGAAGAAATCAAAAAATTTAAACAAGGATTTTTAAATACACTCGGGTAAAACAGAAAGGTACAGAATTTTTAGGTATGGAAATTAAAGGCTTCTTTTAAAGAAGCCTTTTTGCTTGATTTTTTTCTGTTTTTGTATTTTAATATTTCTACAGCAGGATTACCCCCTGTGAGTTCCTTAGAAAGAAGACAATTTTAAATTGCCGGATAATAATAAAATAGCAAAAGATATTAAATTAGCTAAGTATGCAGGTTTTTGTTACGGAGTGAAAAGAGCCGTTGAAACTGCAAAAAAATTAAAAGCTGAAAATCCCGATAAAAACGTGTTTGTACTGGGTGAACTTATCCACAATACGCATGTTATAAGAGATTTGGAAAGACTTGGGATAAAGACTTTGACAGAAATTCCGGAAAATGGTGAGGGCATTTGTGTAATCAGAAGCCATGGTGAAAGTCCGGAGGTTATTGAGAAAATAAAAAAAGCAGGATTTGAACCTGTTGACTTAACATGTCCTGATGTAAAAAAAGTTCAGCAAAAAGCGGTTGAGCTTGCAAAAGACGGCTATTTTGTTGTTATTGTAGGAAAGTCAGAACACCCTGAGGTTATTGCTATAAGAGCAAATGCAAAACTTTGGAGCGGAAAGGTTGTTGTAGCGGCATCTGTTGAACAATTAAAAGCATTTGAAGATGAAATAAAAGCTCATAAAAGAGCTGGTGTTGTAGTGCAGACTACTCAAAGAATTACAACACTTAATTCAATTGTTGAATATTTAACCTCTGTTGTAAAAGAATTACATATTGCAAATACTATTTGTGCAAGTACTTCAATGCGCCAGAAAGAGGCAAAAGAATTAGCTCAAAACAGCGACCTTGTTATCGTGGCAGGTTCTAAAAAAAGTGCTAATACAACCCATTTGGCTGAAATACTCAAAGATATTACTCATACTATTCATATAGAAAATGAAGATGAACTTGATAATTATAAAGACCTGATTGAAAAATCTCATAGTATTTCTGTAACTGCAGGAGCCTCTACTCCGCAGGATATTATAGACAATGTAATGAAAAAATTAAAAGCTTTTTAAAAAAACGAAAGGAAATAAAAACAAAATGACAGCAACATTAGAAAAAACAAATTTAGACGAATTCGAAAGATTATTGGAAGAATCTTTCTCAAAATCTTACACAGTAGCTGATATTGTAGAAGGTTCAGTTATTAAAAAAGAAAACGAAGGCTTTTTAGTAAGCGTAAAAGGCGCTAAAACAGAAGCATTCTTACCTAATAAAGAAGTTTCTTCAGCAGAAGGTTCAGAAACTTTAGAAGTTGGTGACGTAAAAGAATTTTATGTTTTAAGAGAAGAAAATGATGAAGAAGGTATGCTTCTATCTCTTAAAAGACTTGCATTTGCTCAAGCTTGGGCTCAGCTTAATGATGCTAAACTTCAAGGCGATACAATCCTTGCAAAAGTTGTTTCAATCGTTAAAGGCGGCGTTCTTGTTGATGTTGCAGATTTGAAAGGATTTATTCCTTCATCTCAACTTAGAACCGGCACACCTTTTGACGGTTTAATTGATACAAAAGTTGAAGTAAAAGTTCTTGAAGCAGATCCTAAGAAAAACAAACTTATCTTATCTCAAAGACAAGCTGTTGCAGAACAACGTGATCAGGTTGTTGATAACATTTTATCAGAACTTGAAGAAGGTGCTATTGTAAAAGGTGAAGTTGTAAGAATTGCAGACTTCGGAGCATTCGTTGACATTAACGGAATAGACGGTTTATTACCTATTTCAGAAATTTCATGGTCAAGAATTAAACACCCTTCTGACGTTATTTCATTAGGCGAAACAATTGAAGTTAAAGTTATTAAAATTGATAACGAATTAAAAAGAATTTCATTATCATTGAAAAGAATGGGTGAAGATCCATGGCAGCAAATTGAAGGTCAATTTGAAGAAGGACAAATTATCACAGGAACGGTTAATAAAGTAACAGGTTTTGGTGCATTCATTAACATTTTCCCGGGTGTTGAAGCATTGCTTCCTGTTTCAGAAATGGCAGAAGAAAACGTTAATCCGTTCAACAAATACAAAGTGGGCGACAGTGTAGAAGTTCTAATCAAGAAATTTACGCCTCAAGAACACAGAATTGCATTGAGTGTAAAAGATATCAACAAAGATGCAGAATAGTAAATTTGCATAAATAAAAAGACCGAACCTCCAGGTTCGGTCTTTTTTTATAATTTTTTGCTACTCTCCGAAGTAGTTTTTCAAGCCAACTGAAAGCTTTTTATTTTTACAAAGTTTTTTAAGTTTTGCAATTGCCCGGTTTTCAATTTGTCTGATACGTTCACGAGAAACGCCGTATTGTGAACCGATTTCATCTAATGTCTTTTTATTTCCGTTGTTATCGAGACCGTAACGTAAAATTAAAACATCTCGTTCTTTAGGGCTTAATTGATTAAGCATTTTTCTTATATCTTCAAATAAGTTTTCCTGGGAAACCCTGCTGTCAGGTGCTATAGAATCTTCATCAACAATAAAATCGGCAATTTTTGAAGAATCTTCCGAAGAACTTGCCGGAGTTTCCATACTGATAGTAGACTGGGCAGATTTTATAATAGAAGTCAGTTTACTGACAGGAACTCCTAACCTGTATGCAATTTCCTGTTTAGTCGGAGTATGCCCGAGTTCAGTAGTCAAATCAATAGTTGCACGGCGGATTTTTCCTAACGATTCAATCATATGGATTGGAAGTCTTATAATACGTGCTTTGTCAGCTATAGCACGGGTGATAGACTGTTGAATCCACCATGTTGCATAAGTTGAGAATTTGTAGCCTTTTGTGTAATCAAATCTGCCTGCGGCTTTCATCAACCCCATATTTCCTTCCTGTATTAAGTCAAGGAAAGAAAGTCCACGTCCGATATATTTTTTTGCTATACTTACAACAAGTCTTAAGTTAGCATTAACAAGTAAATTTTTAGAGAACTCATCGTGTTCTTCGTATATTTTCTTAGCGAGTTCAAGCTCTTGTTCTCCTGATAAGAGAGGAATTTTACCAATCTGCTGTAAGTAAATTCTTACACTATCGTCAGAATTAACAGTTGAAAGATTTTCCTGAATTTTTGGATCTTCTACTGTATTAATTATATCTTCTTCTTCAGGTATTTCAATTTCGTGAAAATCGACATTTTCATCCGAAATTTCTTCAGTAGCAAGACTATATTTTTCAATTTCTTTTTTCATAAAATTTAAACTCTCTCCTGATTATATAGTATAACAATGTCATCTTATTTGCCAGTTGTTAAATTAACTTAATGTTTATTTTTACAAAGTTTTTGTCTGACAGTTTCAAATATTATTGCGCTTAAGGCATTTGATACGTTAAGAGAATTAAAATCTGCAAGCATAGGGATTTTAACAATAAAATCCGAAAGCTTTAAAAGTGATTTAGACACTCCTGCATGTTCTGCGCCCATAATAATTGCAAAATTCATATCATTATAGTTGACATCGTAATAATTATCTTTTGCACTTGCATCAGTTGCAACTACCCACCAGTCTGAATTTTTCAACTTTTGGACTGCGTTAACAAGACTATTTACTTTTATAATAGGAATGTGGTTTATCGCACCTGCACTGGTTTTTTCCACAATTGCATTTACCTGTACATTTCGTCTTGAAGGAATTATTATTCCCGAAACCCCTGCACATACGCAGGTTCTGACTATTGCACCGAGATTATGCGCATCTTCAACTCCGTCAAGTATGACAAGTGAGGAAATTTCGTGTTTTTCTTCCAGAAAATCATCCAAATCTTTATATTGGATTGGAGAAATTTGTGCGATTATTCCCTGATGGTTATATTCGGCATAGGGAATGAATTTTTCTTTAGCGACGAATTGGAAAACAATGCCGTTTTCTTTTGCAAGGTCTTTAATTTTGTTCAATTTATTGTCGCTGTGAATATTTTTGGAAATCAGTATTTTGTTAATTTCCCTGTCACCTGCAATTAATGCTTCCATAACTGCATTTTTGCCGTATATTATATCGGTTTTTTCATTCATTATTTTGCTCCGACAGCTGATACATCAAGCATTCTGTCTATACATTTCAATGCTTTTGATGCAATTTCTTTATCTACATCAATTTCATGTTCTTCTTTTTCGAGTGCATTATAGATATCTATGAGGTTATGCCATTTCATATTAGGGCATATAATGCTCTCTTTTATAAGAATAAATTCTTTTTCCGGATAATCTCTTTTTAACCTGTCTACAACACCTTTTTCTGTTGCAATAATAAACTGTTTTTTCCCGCTTTCTATTGCGTATTTCATAATGCCTGTAGTTGAACCCACGTAATCAGCAAGTGCTGTTACTGACTGGTGGCATTCCGGATGTGCAAGAACAGGTGCATTTGGATATTTTTCTCTTGCAGAATTAATATCTTCCGGTCTTATCTGTAAGTGTGTAGGGCAAAATCCAGGATAAGTGATAACCTGAACTCCGTCAAGTTTGGATTCAACCCATTTGCCTAAATAAGTATCAGGAAGGAATAGAACTTTTTCAGCTTTTAAACTGTCAACAATTTTTACTGCATTTGAACTTGTGCAGCAAATGTCGCATTCTGATTTGACTTCTGCTGTAGAATTTATATAACATACTGTAGGAATGTCAGGATTTTTGGATTTAAATTCTCGAAGCTGTTTTAAGCTTATCATATCAGCCATTCTGCATCCTGATTCAAGCCTTGGAAGCAGAACTTTTTTGTCAGGGCATAATATTTTAGCTGTTTGAGCCATAAAATACACTCCTGCAAACAAAATTATATCTGCATCGGTTTTCGCAGCCATTTGGCTGAGATATAACGAGTCACCGACGTAATCGGCAACTTCATCAATTTCTGCGTTTTGATAACAATGAGCAAGAATGACAGCATTCTTCTCTTTTTTTAATTTATTTATCTTTTCAATAAGCTCATTCATTCGGGTAAATTCTCCTACATTTAGTGTAAATTTATGTTAAATTTGCCAACTTTCTAAAATATATTGTATAATAAAAATGTAATAGAGTAAATAAGTATAGAAAAAGACATTATGGATTTAAATAGTATTTTATCACAATTGGGAGCGGGAAGTAAGGACACAGTGTATTTGTCTATAACACCCGGCATAGGTTTGGAACTTATTCAGCTTGATATTTCAAGCCGTTCAGTTAAAAATTATGCTTTTCGTCCTCTGGAATACAATGATTCTTTAAGAGAACCCGCTGATTATGATGCATTTAAGGAAGCTGTAACAGAACTTTTTGCTGAATTAAAAATTAATCTTAAAAGTAATGTTGTGTTAAACCTTCCAATGGTTTTATTCGGCAGTAAAGAATTGCCTTTATTGCTTGCAGACGATGCTGTATCAGAAGCTTTGACATCTGAAGTCGAACAGTCTTATATCTTTAAAAGATATGAACCTGTTATAAGCTGGACTGATTCAAATAATGCTCAATCGGGCGATATGAGAAAACTTTTCTACTCGGCTGTTCAGAAAAATGTAATTGAAAATTTGAAAAATGCATTGTCTGAACTGGGTGCAACTCTTGCCGGCGTTGAAATGTCATTGACTTCTATACTGAAAGCTCTTGCTTTTTCAGGACTTGCAGAAGATCAAATGAAAGAAAATGTCAGCTGGAACTTGATGCTGATTAATAACAGCGGTTATTCAATCTGCTCTATGATTGGTAAAACAATCGTTGACTACTATGAAGAACCTCTTGCTATTAAATCATTTGAAGGTGATGAAATTTATAACGCAATTAACGCTTCCGCTCAAATTACTTTAATGAGCTACCCTGCTAACTATCTTTATATTGTTTCCGAAACAAATATGGTTAGTGCAGAGCTTCTTTCAAGAAGATTGCAGGTTGACGGTATTGTAAGTTTCTGGGAAAATAACAACTTCAAAAAACAGGATGCAATCCCTGTAAGTTTGGAAGTTCTTGAAGAAACAGCTCATAAAATTTCATTGGAAGCAATAGGTATTGCAACAGGCTCTAATGTTAATATGCCTATAAAATTCAACTTCATGAGTGCTGCAAAAGCAGACGGAATGAGTGTTGATGATCCTAATGAACCAGTACATGTTGTGCTTGGCGATAAAGAATTTGATATTTCGCCAAATGCTGCAAGAAATCTTGCTTTTGTTTTTGCATTAATTCTTCTTATACCTGCCGTGCTGTTATTTATTGCAGTGCCGATGGTTGCAAAGAAAAAGCAAAGTATGCTTGATGACGTAAACTCAAGATTACAGGCAGCAGAAGCAGAAGTAAAAACTTTGCAGGAACAGCAAAATAAAATGAACGATTTTGATGTTAATTCCGAAATTAAAAAAGTATTGGGAAATAACAGATCTAAATTAATGGCTTATACTGCATTGGGTGAATCAGTTCCTAAAAAACTATGGATTACTTACTTTGTAGCCAAAGATGACGGAAAAATTGATATTAAGGGTGAATGTGACAACGTTGAAGATATTTACACATTCTTCAGAAATATGAAAGATTCACTAATAAACACTAAATTAAGATTACATAAACTTCAAATGAAAACAAATTCTGTAGACGATGCTGTTTCTATTGATCCAAATCAGCCTACGGATTATGAATTTGAAATTACAAATATGACAAATACAGAATTAAATCCGCCTCCTCCTCCTGATCCGAATGCTCAGCAGGATCAAAATACTAATAATCAGGATGACCAAAAAGGCGGGTTATTAAACAAACCGTTGTTAAACTTCGGAAAAGAAAGTAAATAGGAGAGAGTAACTGTGGAAAAATATAGTGTATATTTAAAGAAATTTCAAATTGCAATAGCAATTGCAGCAGCTGCTCTTGTCGGATTTATATTTTTAATAGCTAAAACAGTGCCTCAAATTCAAACAATCACAAATATTCAAAATGATTATAAAACTCAATCTTCTACACTTGCCGATACAGAAAGAAAGCTTGAAGAATTAAAAGCTGCAGCAGCAAGAAAAGAAGCTGAAAATGAAAATGTTATGAAAGCATTTTTCAAACCTATTGAGCAGGGACTGGATACAGAAGCTGTTATTTCTGACGAGTTTGGTGAAATTTTACAGATTATCAGAGAAAATAAAATTAAAACCCGTTCCGTAAAATACGATTACGATCCTCAAGATGATAATTTCGTTAAAAATGCTTCTAACAGATATCACGTTTGCAGGGTTTCTGCGGAAATGATAGGAACATATGCTAACTTAGAAAACTTTTTAAGAGAACTTTATAAACATGAGCATTTCCTTGACATTTCAAAAGTTGAAATCGCACCGTATGAAAAAAATAAAAGAATTCTGTTAGCAAGTGTTCAATTCAAATTATATGCACAAAAAGATCGTTCATTAGTAGATAATACTCCTGCACCTGCACCTCAGGATACTGCGGCTTCCGACAGTGCTGCTCCACAAGCAGGCGGTATGGATCCGTCAGCTGATGGTGGTATTTCTCCTGAAGCTACTCAATAATCAGCAGGATTGAAATAATTTGTAATTGATACCAAATAATTTTTCTTTATTCTTGAAACAGGTTACACAGTAATCTGTTTCAAGTGTATTATGGCAGGAATAATCATTGAAATCAGAACCGCATCTGCCTCTGTGATCATTAGCAAGGAAAGGACAGGTGTAAACGCCTTTTGCTGTTAAAATTCTGCCATACTCACAGTCAAGACTGTTCCATTTATAATCAGTGTCTTCAATCTTCTGGTTTTTATCATGGTATTCATTAATTGTAAAATTATAGTCTTCGGCTTCAAATCCTACTTTTTGACAAATTCTTTTGAATTCTTTTATTAAAACTTTTTTATCTTCTCTATAGTAGTTGGTTATATTTAATATAGGGTTAAATCCGTATTTTGATAAGCTTTTTATTGCGTGCAGAACCTGCCTGTATGAACCACGTGATCTGATGTCATCATTTTTCACTTCATCATAGTGATCTATACTTAGCTTAAATATAATTTCGTAATTACTTTCTTCTTCAACACGTTTTAAAAATCGTGCTTTTTTCTCGTTAATAAATGAGCCGTTTGTAAAAATACATACATTCGAACGTTTAAGGCAGGCTCTCAAAATAGCATTAAAGTCAGGATGTGTCATTGGTTCTGCACCTGTAAGATAAATGCATTCAATTTTTTCGTTTCTTGTGTCGGATAATGCTTCTTTAATTCTGTCAATTGATATAAAATCTTTGATATTTTTGCTTAATGGGAAATCTATATAACAGTGTTTGCAGTGCTGGTTGCAGTTTTTTTCGGTTAATTCTATAAAAAGATTATTCAGTTCTTTCAGTTTGCAAATTTGTGATTGATAAACGCTATTATTCATGATTTTAACTCCTATTGACTAATTTCATAATTATTGTAGTTTTTAAAAAATAAATATAAATTGACCGACAAGGCTATCATGATAAAAGCTTGGAGTAATTATGTTTTTATTGATTAGTATTATTTGTTAAAGTCATCTGGGACGGTATTTGAGAGCCATTTACTCATTAAATGGTGCTCATAGCTTAATGCAAAATTATATAGGGCATTAACCAGCACTCTGCCGCTTTCGGATTTTCCTGTTATCAGAAAATCTCCTGATTTGTTTTCAGCAAGCATAATTTCTTTATGCACTATTTTATCAATATGGTTTTTAGGATTTTTATATATAACTAATTTGACCCACTCGCATAAAAGTTTTGTTGTGGTTGTTTTGTTTGCAATTATATCTTCATTTCTTGCTTGTAAATATTTGGAAAATTCTCGTAAAATCATTTCTTTCTCTTATGGTTTTTCATCAAACGGTGTTGTAGCTGCCAGGCAGATAATATCCTTTATTCCGTTTTTCTCAAATTCCTTAATCATTTCTTCAAAAGTCGAACCTGTAGTACAAATATCATCAATGAGAAGCAAAGTTTTGCCGTTATATTTTGACTTATCAACTTTGAAGGCATCGGCAAGGTTTTTGATGCGTTCTTGACGTTTCAACTTGTATTGAGGCTTTGTGTCTTTAATTCTTTTGATTAAACCGCAGTTAAGCGTGTTTGTGGTAATCCTGCAAAACTCTTCTCCCACTAAATTCATATGGTTGTATTTTCGTTTCTTTTCTCTTGTAAAATAAATGGGAACCGGTACAACTTCAAAATCTTTTTTATCAGTAACTTTTTCAAAGTATTCAGCCATAAACTTTGCTAGGTAGAAGGCAAGATCTCTCTGGTTATGATATTTTAATCCTCTTATAAGTTTTTGAAGATTTTTTGAATACACACCTGCGCAATAAACTTTCTTGCCGCAAACTGTTCTTGATAATTTAACGGGAAGAAAGTCCATTTCGTCATAGCATTTTGAGCACATTTTAACTGCTTCTTTTGAACTTTTACAAAAGTAGCACTTTTTCTTGTATATCCAGTCTAAGAGATCAGATAATCTTTTAAGCATAACAGGATTATACTACAAAATTATCTGCACTTATTTTTTCCGTCCCAGCTGCTACGCAGGTAGACATGTGGAAAAATATTCTTATCTGCATTTAGTTTTTCCGTTCCAGGTTAAATCGTTGCAGCGAAGATAATCCATATTTTCATGTGTCATTACCCATGCAGTGCAGCCGTAACCGTTCAATATTCCTTTCTTATCAAGATTACAATATTCCTCAAATGAAAATCCTGTTTCTTCAGCAGTTCCCATAGGTATAACGCCGAATTTGGTATAATAAAACAAGAATACATCTTTTCCGGTTGCATTAGGCGGAGTTTTACCGTTTACGTCTACAAAAATTTCTCCGCAAACATTTTGTAAAGCAGGTGATGTTCCTCGATTAGATTTACATTCAGGTGACATAATAGTAATTCCAAGTATATATGTTCCGTCAGCCAGCACAATGTAAGGTGAAAATTCGCTAAATTCAGTCCCATCCATAGAATGACGTGTCCATTTTGTAACTCCTGTCTTGCATCCTTCACCATACGGACAATATTGTATTACCTTTAAATAGTTTTTAACTTTATCGGCAAATAAATTTCTTGATTTATTTGCCAGTTCTAATTCTTCTTCTGTTAATCCTTCTGAAGACGTAAATTGAGTTAAACCCCAATCGGCAATTTCACCTTCATTGCTTACAGTTGTTATAAGAGCCTGGCTCATCATACTGCTGAATTTTTTAAGTTTGGCAGCGTATTCTTTTTCTTTGTGTTTTTGAATTAACGACGGCATCGTCATCGCCGCAACCACACCAATAATACCTAGAGTAATTAACACTTCAGCTAAAGTAAATGCAAATAATGTGTTGTTTAAAACCCTCTTACCGTCTGTTTTTTCGGGGGGGGGGCAAACCTTAAAGCATTTTGTTTCAACATTATTGACCTCCTTTATTATATTTATTATTTATTATTTAATTATAAAAGTCAAGATATTAAATTACATCGGAAGTTTAATGCAGAACTCGGTTCTTACGTTTTCTTCACTATCAACGGTTATTTCTCCGCCATGAGATTTTATAATTTGTTGTGAAAGATATAAGCCCAATCCTGTACCTATTTTACGGAATTTCTTAGCGGCTGAATAATATTTGTTAAATATTAATTTAATTTCTTCGGCAGGAATTCCCTGACCGTAATCTATAACGGATATTGTTATAAATCCCGGTATTTCACCTGTTGTTATGTCAATTTTATCTTTTGTATTGCTGTGTGAAATAGCATTGGAAATCAGGTTTTTAATAACTCTTTCAAGCTGTAAGGCATCAGCCGTAACCTTTATATCACGAGAAGGATTGAAGTATATTTTTATCCCGGAGTTGTTTGCAATAGGTTGTGTGCTTGTAACTATATCCGAAATAAATTTGTTTAGCATAATGTTTTCTTTTATCAGCTTAATACCGGTTTCTTTTATTTTATAAGTTTCCAGAATAATTTGAACAAGTTCAACCAGCTCCTGATTTGAATTTTTCATATTAAGGAGTGCAAATTGTTGTTTTTCGTTTATCTCACCAAACTTGCCTTCAAGAAGAAAGTTTATAATGTTAGATTCTGCAACTATAGGAACTTTCAAGTCGTGGGTCAGGGTTGCTACGAAGTCCTCTTTCAAAGTTTCGATTTCTCTTTCGTTTGTAACATCTTTGATTAGTATTACGTATCGTTTTTTGTCATCATCAAGAGAAAGTTTTATTGTGTTCATGACAAAGTTGTTGGTAGGTGTGTGAGTAATAAATACATCTTTGTTTTTTATTCTTTCCAGAGGTGTATCATCGCTTATTTGAATATAATCAAAAATGTTTTTTCCGATAATTTCCTGTCCTTTAGTTCCGAACCAGGAGCTTACCTGAGGCGTTACCCTTAAAATATTATATTTATCATTGACGATTAATATACCGTCTGAAAGAGAGTTGATAACTGATTCCAATAATTTGTTCTGTCGCATTAACTCAGCCTGATATTCAACAATCATTTTTTCTCTGTCATTAAGAGTTTCTACCATTCGGTTAATACTGTCTGTTACATTCTGGTATGTAGGATGGTTAATTTCTTCGATTTTAGTGGACAAATTGCCGTAGCGTACAGAGTTTACAGTGTTTGTAACCATGCCTAAATAATCGTTAATTTTAGACCAGCGTTTGTTTGTTTGTCTGGCTATCAAAAACAGTACAATGAAAACGATAATTATGCTTAAATTTAAAATATACCACAGCATTTCTTTTTCCCTCTCTTTATGATAGAATTATAGCAGATAAGGGATAATTTGTATATGGGAAATCTTAAATTACCGCAAACCATTAAGATGGTAATAACTGACTTTGATGGTATTGTTACCGACAATTGTGTTTATATCGGCGATGACGGCAAAATGAGTCGTAAACTGAATTTTAAAGATGTAATGGCTTTTTCGATTTTAAAGAAAAAGAACTTAATGATCGGGATTATTTCAGGTGAAAAGAATGCTGCTATAGACATTTTGACTAAAAAATTCGGAATTGAAGAAGTTCATCAAAACATAAGAATTAAAATTGATGTTTTAAAAAGCATAATTGAAAAATATAATCTTTCTCAGGAAGAATATGTATTCATCGGAGATGATATAAACGATATTGCTTGTCTGGAATATGCGAGATACAAAATAACAGTTCCGCATGCAGTTAAAAAAGTTAAGGATGTAGACGGTATTCAGATTACTGAAAGTTTTGCCGGCGACGGGGCATTTAGAGAGGTGGCAGATTGTTTGGCTGGTTAGAAGATATATTAGGAAAAGTAAAAACATTAAGCGGTTCTATTGATAAGTATAAAGAAGAAACGGTAATTCAGTCGTTACCTTCTCTTACTTACGTTAATCGTGCAAAAAAACTGATTGAGAAAAATCAGCTTGATGAAGCTGAAAAAATATTGAATAAAGCCCTTAATCTTGCACAAAAGGATGCACTTGTATATAAATATCTCGGGCTGGTCTATGAAAAACAGGGTAACACTGAGCTTTCGGTAGAAAACTACCAGATATCAGCTGATATGAACCCTCAGGACAAAACTATATGGCAAAAACTCGGGTTTGCTTTAGTCAATGCAGGCAGATTTGAGAATGCGGAAAAGTCTTTTGAAAATGCAAATAAAGTTCAGGGCAATAATACTGATACTTTCACGGGCTGGGGAATGTCTTTGATGAAACAAAAAAGATATGAAGAAGCTCATGAAAAGTTTGTTCAGGCATCTAAGATTAATAAATATAATTTTTCTGCAGTTTTTCTTTGTGCTGTTATGGAAATGAAGCTTGAAATGTATGATAAAGCAGAATTAAAACTTACATTCCTTGCAAATGTCTGTCCTAATGAGAGCAATACTTTTGAATTTGCACGTTTAAGAGCATTAAAAGGAGATAATGACAGTGCAATTCATTATGCGCTGAAATCGCTGGATTACAATCCTAACATGCTTCCTGCATATATTCTTTTGGGACAGCTTTACGGGGCAAAATTTGATGAGGAAAATTCATCAAAATACTTTAAAACAGCTGAAGAAAAAGATTTGATAAACTCTAGTCTCTACCTTGAATGGTCAAAAGTATTGGAAAAATTTGATAAGTATGATGAGGCAAAATGCAAACTTTTAAAAGCTTATGAATTATCTCCCGACAATGCAGAAGTCATGGCACATTTAGGGTTGTGCTGCGCAGCAAGAAAAGAGTTTGAAGAAGCAAGACCGCTTCTTGAAAAAACATTGGAAATTGAACCTGAAAATCTTGTAGTTAAGCAGGCTTTGGGTATTATTGCTTATGAGAATGATGAACTTGAAAAAGCAATGAGCTTTTTGAGAAGTTCTGATGAAGATGCAGTTAACTGCTATTTCATGGCTAAATGTTATGAAAAAATGAATAACGATGAAAAGGTTAAGGATTATTACGAAGCTGCAATTCTCATTAATCCTAAATATATATCAGCGTTTGCGGATTATTCAAAGTATCTTCTTGACCGAAATGAGCATGCAGAGGCTCAGCGTAAACTGCGCAAAGCATTGAAGGCTGATGACAGTAATCCGTTATTGTTAAATTTGCTTTTCTATGTTAGTTACATACTTGTCAAAGAGAACCTTTGTGAATATAATGTAAAGGAAGCTATCACCATAGCTGACAAGATTATAAATATTAATCCTGACTTGTTTGAATACCCTGAGCAAAAAGCTGAACTGGAAAAGCTTTTGCAGAATAACTCAGAAAGAGAATAAAATTGAGAAAAGTAATAGTTCAAAAATTTGGCGGTACATCGGTTGCCGATACAGATAAAATAAAAAATGTCGCAAAGACAGTTATAAGAGAAAAAGAAAATGGCAATGATGTTGTAGTTGTAGTTTCTGCTATGGGGCATACAACAGATTATCTTGTAAAAATGGCGAATGATTTATCTCCTAACCCTTCAGGCAGAGAAATGGATATGCTGTTATCAACAGGTGAAGGAGTATCTATTGCACTTCTCGCTATGGCAATTCAGGCTCAGGGATATGATGCGGTAAGCTTTAACGCAATGCAAGTCGGTATTATGACTGAAAATGTTCACAGTAAAGCCAGAATTGTGGATATTAAAACAGATAAATTAAGACAAAATCTTAGAGAAGGTAAAATAATAGTAGTAGCAGGCTTTCAGGGAGTTACCGAAGACGGCGAAATTACGACACTTGGCAGAGGCGGTTCGGATACTTCGGCAGTTGCCCTTGCAGCAGCTTTGAATGCTGAAAGATGCGACATTTATACAGATGTAGAAGGCGTTTATACAACAGATCCGAGAGTTGTGCCGAATGCTTCAAGATTAGACGAAATTTCTTACGAAGAAATGCTCGAACTTGCTCACGCCGGTGCAAACGTACTTCATCCCCGCAGTGTGGAAACTGCAAAACAGTTTAATGTTCCTTTAAGAGTAAGAAGCAGCTTTAAACTGGATAATTTAGGTACTTTAATATTAGGAGTTGATAAGATGGAAATTTATAAACCGGTTGCAGGCGTTGCCTCAGATTTATCTCAAACAAGAATTGTAGTCTGTGATGTTCCGGATAAACCGGGGGTTGCGGCTAAACTGTTCGGCAAACTTGCCAAGGAAAATATTTCGGTTGATATGATTATCCAATCTTATGCAAGAAAAGTTTCAAACACCAATGATATCGCATTTACTATAGATACTACTGATTTATCTAAAACGGTTGCGGCATTGGAAGCTTTGAAAAATGAAATCGGTGCTACAGGTGATATTCAGGTAAATGATAATATTGCAAAAATATCAATTGTTGGTGCCGGAATGATTGACAGACCGGGGGTTGCATCTACAATGTTCGAAACTCTTGCAGAACAAGGTATTAACATCAGAATGATTTCTACAAGTGAAATAAAAATCAGTTGTCTTGTTGATAAAGATGATGCTCAACGTGCTGTTAAGGCTTTACATAAGGTTTTTGAACTTGAAAGTGATGAAGTTGCCGAAGTAAAGGGTGATCTTCCTAACATTTAATTTCAAAAACTCAACAGGTTTAATTAGGGGGTTAAGATGAAAGTATTTAAAAGCAGTATATTTACATTGCTGAAGCATGTATTATACTCTATTGCGGGTGCAGTATTCCTTTTCTTTATTTTGTATTATTTCTTTAAAAATCCATTAGTCGTATACGGCATTCCTGCTTTAATGGTCGTTTACTTAATATATTCGACACTGGTAAGTGATAATTTAAAATTAATTATTTATGATGAGGGATATTTAGAGATTTATTCTTGTAACAAACTAACTCATACGTTCAATCTTGCTGATGTTGAATTCAGTTCTTATATAAAAACAACGGTTGATTCTGCCGGTTCTGACAGTGATTGTAGTTTAATCGTAACAAATAAGACAACAGGTGACCGTGAAACTATTGATTGCAGCATGCTTGGCGTGGACAGATATAGTGAACTGCTTGAAGCTTTAGGTGTAGGGCAGCAGGATGAACCTGTTAAAATAGTTACAAAAGTTAGTGTGAAAAAGTAAAAGGAGGACTATGACTACTATTTGGATTATTTTCGTTGTAATTGTATGTGCATGCTCATTAATTTATACTATGGGTAATTATGTAAAGCACAACGCTAAGCTTGCAAAGTTTACGCAAGAGCATCCCGAAGCTGCAAAAGTTCAAATTAAAGCAAACAAAGTGGGAATTATTGTTGAAACATTACAAGTTCATTCAGTAAACGGTGAAGAACCTTTAATATTTCAAGAAATGTTGATAAATAACGGTTTTTATTTGCTTCCCGGTAAAAATGTTTTAGAAGTATCTTATGAATGGACAAGACCGGGTGTAATTTATAAGACAGTTACCAAATATATTGATCCAACCAAAATAGAAGTGGAAGTCGAACCTAATAAGACTTATAAACTATCTTACAGCAGAAAACAAGAACAGTTTGTTTTTGAAGAAATCGGATAAAACTTATAAAGAGGCGGTATAACCGCCTCTTTTTTTTGCCTTGTTTCATAAAAAAAAGGAGCCCGGGTCTCTGATAAAAATTTTCAAATCTCTTTGAAAATCTCCGCAGAGTGCAAAAGCTCCGTTGGAATTAAGAATAGCTGGAAGTATGAAAAAGATTTAGTAATTATATTAAACGTAATAAGTGTTATTTATACAATTACCCTATTGTCTTATATATTTATTTCCTACTTACCTATCTAAAAAATAACATATTACCCATGCCGGCATATATTTTAAGAAATCCAAAATAAATACGATAAAGAATAAGTGTAAAAAAGCCACTTTATGCTAAAAGCTTGATAAATCAATACATTTAGTCTTCTTAATAAAACTTTATAATAGGGGTTGACAAAATATTTATTATAGTTTATAGTGAAAGTGTTAGATGAAGTGTTCAAAAAACACTTAATAAACAAAACCTCACGAGAGGAGGAAGAATATGATAACAATTAATCCGGTAAAATTTAACAACATTAAAACAATTTCCTTCGGAGAAGGCAATCTTAATAATTTAACCCCGAATATGGCGATTTTATCGCTTCAAAACCCAAATGCGAAGATTAATTTCGAAAATGATCTTAATCGTACAAAAAGAGCAGATGCTGTTCAAAACCCTAATGTGCTTTCAAGTACATTAAACAAACTTCGCAAGACTTATAATATACTATTTTCACCTGATTACGACAGAGCCAGCAAAAGCCCTAAACACATTTCATTCCTGGGTTAATGATTTGTGGCAGGTATCTGACGTAAATTTACCCCAAAACTTACTACATAGATTATGACCATGTTGCTAAGTATTTATTTTATAACTTGATTTATCCTTTCTGTGTAAACTCACAGAAAGGATATCTTGTATATGAACGAAAAAATTAAAGAAATACGGTTTAACCCTGAAAAAGCTCAATGCTTTTTTTCTAAAAAACTGGCTTTTACATTAGGTCCGATTGAGCTTAAAAATCTTATTGATGAAGGTAAAGTTAAGCTTTTAGATGTAAGAAAAAAAGAAGATTACGATATTGCTCATATTCCGTCTGCAATTTCTATACCTAAAGACGAACTTGCCGATAACATAGATAAACTCTCAAAAGAAGAAGTTACTGTTGTGTATTCATATAACCAGCAGTGTCATCTTTCCGCTAAAGCTTGTTTGATACTAGCTGATTACGGTTATCCTACAATGCTTTTGGAAGGCGGCTTTAAAACCTGGACGGAAGATTTCAGATTTGCCGTATCGGGCAGTGATGAATAGTTTTCATTTTGGTTGTCATAGTTATGAGGGCGCAAATTGCCCTCTTTTTTTTTAAATGTTTGCTCCGCCGTCATTTTTCATTTTGTCTAAAACTTTTTTGCTGCCTTCTTTTTGTTTGGCAAGTTTTAACGCAAAATCTGTAGCTTCCTGATCTCTTGCTATTGCTTCTTTTAAGCCTGTCATTTCGCTTAATGTCAGATTTTCCAGTCCGCTGCCGTCAGAGTTCAAATATATTTTGAATATTTTTTGAGAGAAGTAGTCAAATCCCGGAAGATTATTTTTTAATGCATACCATTTATAAAACTGATGCACCATGTAATATGGATCAATCACTCCGTCACGCATTACAAACATTGGTTTGGTTTTAAATGAAAAACCGCTGTCTGTCATAATATTTAAATAAAAAGCTTCAAGCCCTTTTAATTCAGTGATAAGTCCTTCTTCTTCTTTAATTAATGCAAGGATTTTGTCGGCATTGTCAAGTTTTATTACTTTTGTTCCGGCAGATGCAATATAGGCTAAAAGTTTTTCAGGCTCTGTGTTTGCGTTACTTACAATGTCGGTAACATTTTGTAAAACCATTTCTTTATTTTTTTCTGTTTCGGCAGTCAGTGTCATAGTTACGCCCGTTGAAAGTACTGTTTTCGACGTAGAATTACTGCTGCTGGCTCTTAAATGTCTGTTAAGCTTTGCAGAAAGCGACTTTTCCTGTATTTGTAAAAAGAAATAAATTATTTTTTGAAACATATTCATAACAACAGTATATATTACTTGTGGTACAATAGTTTCATCCATATAAATGAAATATTAAATTTGTATAAAGATTGTAAAAATTACACTTGCTTTTATAATTACTTTATTTTATAATGTAATTGTGAAATAAATCACGAATAACTTAAAAGTTAATAAATAAAATTTTTACTTTTAATAAAGGAGAAAAAAATGACAACAAAAAGCAAAAAGACAGTTGAAAACCTTGAAAAGACTTTAAGCAAGTCTTCTTTGGTTGACAGCGCAGAACAATTAGAATTGTTGATTGAAAGAGCTAAAAAAGCTCAAAAGATTTACTCAACATTTACTCAAGAACAAGTTGATGCAATTTTTAAAGCTGCAGCTACAGCAGCTGACAAAGCTCGTATTCCTCTTGCAAGAATGGCTCATGAAGAAACCGGTATGGGCGTTTTGGAAGATAAAATTATCAAAAACCACTTTGCATCAGAATACATCTACAATAAACATAAAAATGCTAAAACTTGCGGTATTATTAAAGAAGACAAAGCTAACGGTATCAAAGTTGTTGCTGAACCTCTCGGCGTTATTGCAGGTATCGTTCCTACAACAAACCCGACTTCAACTGCAATTTTTAAATCTTTAATTGCTTTGAAAACAAGAAACGCAATTATCTTCTCACCACACCCGAGAGCTACAAAATGTACAATTGAAGCTGCTAAAGTTGTTTTAAAAGCAGCAGTAGAAGCAGGTGCTCCTGAAGATATTATCGGATGGATTGATATTCCGTCAATCGATTTGTCAAATCAATTGATGAAACACCCTAACATTGCTTGTATTTTAGCAACAGGCGGTCCGGGAATGGTTAAAGCTGCTTACTCATCAGGCAATCCTGCATTAGGTGTTGGTCCTGGTAACGCTGCGGCTGTTATTGATGAAACTGCTGATATTAAAATGGCTGTTTCTTCAATCCTTATGTCAAAAACATTCGATAACGGTATGATTTGTGCTTCTGAACAATCAGTTGTTGTTGTTGATAAAGTTTATGAAGAAGTTAAAAAAGAATTCATCTACAGAGGTGCATATCTTCTTGACTCATCAGAAGAAAAGAAAATGATAGACCTTCCGTTTATCGATCCTAAACGTGGTACAGCTCACCCTGACATCGTAGGTCAAAGCGCACACAGAATTGCTCAATTATCAGGATTTGAAATCCCTGAAACATCAAAAATTCTTCTTGCAGAAAGACCTTCAGTAGATTGGGATGATCCGTTCTCAAGAGAAAAATTGTCACCGATTTTAACAATGTACAAAGCAAAAGACTTTGACGAAGCTACTGAAATGACTTACGAATTAGTATCAAAAGGCGGTGCAGGACACAGTGCTGACCTTTACACAGATACTCGCAGTCAGGAAAGAGTTGACAGATTTGCGGAAAGAATGCCTGCTTGCCGTGTTTTAATTAACTCACCTTCAGCACAAGGCGGTATTGGTGATTTATATAACTTCAAGCTTGAACCATCACTATCATTAGGCTGCGGCTCTTGGGGTAAAAACGCTGTATCAGGTAATATCGGTGTAGAAAATTTATTGAACTATAAAACAGTTGCTGAAAGGAGAGAAAATATGCTTTGGTTCAAAGTTCCGCCAAAAGTTTACTTCAAAAGAGGCGCTGTTGATTTAGCACTCCGTGAACTTCAAGGTAAAAAACGTGCGTTTATCGTTACAGACAGATTCTTATTCAATTCAGGTGCAGTTGACAGTATCGTTAACGTTTTAGACGAAATTGGTATTGACCACCAAATCTTCTTTGATGTTAAGCCGGATCCTACATTATCAACAATTAATCAGGCTATGGAAATCATCAGACCTTATGAACCTGACGTAATCATTTCATTAGGCGGCGGTTCTCCTATGGATGCTGCTAAGATTATGTGGTTAATGTATGAACAACCTGAAACTGTATTTGAAGATATCTCTATGAGATTTATGGATATCAGAAAAAGAATTTGCAGTATTCCTGACTTAGGTAAAAAAGCGACTATGGTTGCTATTCCTACAACATCAGGTACAGGTTCTGAAGTTACTCCGTTCGCTATCATCACTGATGACGAAACTCACGTTAAATATGCTATCGCTGATTACGCATTAACTCCTAACATGGCAATCATTGACCCTAACTTTGTTGATGGAATGCCTAAAGGCTTAACAGCTGCATCAGGTATTGATGCTTTAGTTCACGCTATTGAAGCATATGTATCAGCATTAGCTACAAACTTCACTAACTCTAATGCATTGGAAGCTACAAAACTTGTATTCAGATACCTGGAAAGATCTTACAATGAAGGTGCTAACGATCCTATCGCAAGAGAAAAAATGCACTATGCTGCAACAATTGCTGGTATGGCATTTGCTAACTCATTCTTAGGATTATGCCACTCTATGGCTCACAAATTAGGTGCTATGTTTAACGTACCTCACGGTGTAGCTAACGCATTGTTAATCAGACAGGTTATCAAATACAATGCTGTTGATTGTCCTGCTAAACAATGTATCTTCCCTCAATACAAATTCCCTAACGCAAAAGCTAAATACGGTCAAATTGCTGATGAACTTGGCTTAGGCGGAAAGAATGATGATGAAAAAGTTGCATTGTTAATTGAAGCAATCGATAAATTAATGAAATCAATCAACTTGCCAAACTCTATTAAAGACTTTGGTGTAACTGAAACTGAATTCAATGCTAAATTAGACGAAATGGTTGAATTAGCATTCGACGATCAATGTACAGGTGCAAACCCTGCATATCCGTTGATGAAAGACATCAAGGCTATTTACAAAGATGCTTTTGAAGGTATCGTAAGAGATTATTATCCTGTAAAATAGTTATTGATTTATAAGAAAAGAACCGCCTTAAAGGCGGTTCTTTTGTTTTAAAATTTGAACGGGTAATCATCAGGAATTTTCCAGCCCTCATATTGAATAAGTTTGCCGCAGTAATTATTATATCTTCCACCGCAAGCCATTACGTTAGATGGGTTCAATAAACCTTCACGTGTCCCGTCCCAGTTCCATGCGTAAGGTTCGAATGTTGATTTTACGCTATATTTGTTCTTATCTTTATCCAGGTTGGGATCAAGCACAGGTTGAAATCTAAAATAAAATGAATTAATTCCCTGCTTCGGGTTGTCAATGGCTTTCTTGTTTAAATAAAAATTTATATCATATATAAAGTTGGCTATATCAAGGATTGTTCCATCGTTAAGAAATACATAAAATCCTGTATTATCATCTCTTTTCGTGATGTCGGTAATTTGAAGATATTTTCCGATATATTCATTAAACCATTCTAATGCTTCTTCGGTTGTGCACTTAACATCATTACTATTTCCGCAATCTATAACCCATTCTGTAACATCACCATGTTCCACTATTGAAGTCCTTACTGCTTGGTTAAAAACAGAGTAAACTTTTTCTAGCTTTGTAACAACTATGTGTTTGCGGTGTGCTGCAATCAGAACGGGCATTGTCATTGCTGCTACAACCCCGATAATACCGATTGTGATTAAAACTTCTGCAAGAGTAAATCCTTTCTTCATATATGCTCCTTTTTGTCAATAAAAGTGATAATTTTTTAGTTTATTATCACATAGATTGATAAATTTGTCAAATAAACTGATAGTTTTGATGAAATTAGCAGTTATTTAGTATTTTTTTAAAGAGCTTAAAAATATAAAATTATAACAGCAAGGAGTTTTATGAATACTAAAGAATTATTAGGTTTGAAGATAAAAGAAATAAGAAAGCAGAGAAAATTAACTCAGGAAAAACTTTCTGAGCTTGTGGGCGTTGATAATGGTTATATCAGTAAACTTGAAATCGGGCAGAATTTTCCAACTATAGGAACGCTGGAAAAAATTGCCGGTGTGTTAGATGTTGAATTAGCAGTGTTGTTTCAGTTTACAGATGCTAAAGATATTGATTTCAAATCAGAGATTATCAGAATATATGATAAATTAAACAAGGATAAGCAGCTTACATTGTATAAAGTTGCAAAATCTCTTGAATAATATCTAAAATTTAATCGGATAATCTTTAGGAATTTGCCAACCTTCATACTGAATTAATTTAGCACATAAAGCTCTTCTGGAGTTTTCAGCATTGCTGCAGGCATATTGATTTGATGTTGTTACCAAACCTTCTCTGGTTCCGTCCCAGGAATATGAATAAGTATCAAAAGTTTTCTTTTGAGCAGAAGTACTGTTGCCTTCAAACCTGAATAAAAAGGTGTTTTTGCCTCTGTAAGAATTTTTTATGGCTTTTTCATTAGTATAATATGTAATATCATATATATATCTTGGCATGTTAATGATGCTGCCGTCGTTAAAATAGATAAGAATTCCTGTGGATGTTTCATTCGTTTCTATCTTTAAAATATTTATATATTTACCTAAATAAGTCTTAAACCATTCTTTAACTTCTTCTGTCGAGCATGTTGGGGAACTGCTCAAACCGCAGTCTTTATACCAGTGTTCAACCTCTCCGTTTTCGACTTCTGACATTTTAATAGCCTGATTCATAACGGTGTAAACTTTTTCGAGTTTTGTCACAACTTCTTGTTTTTTATGATTGGCAATTAAAACAGGAATAGTCAAAGCCGCAACTACACCAATAATACCGAGAGTAATTAACACCTCTGCTAATGTAAATGCATTTTTATTGCAAAAATTGTGACATTTCATATCACCATTATAACAATGGTTTCTGTATTTGTAAAGTATGATATCACAAAATAAACTAAACCCTCTTACCCCCTTGTTATACTTTAGTTTCTCGGGGGGGGGGCAACCCTTAATGCTCTTGACTTAATCATTTTCAGCCTCCTTTTTTATAATTATTGACGATTATGTTGTAATTGTCAATATATTTGATATAATAGGTTTTACCTCAGGTTAGCAAAAAATATTATGTTTAGTGTTTAGATTATGCAAAAGGATAGCTTATGACAGTTAAAGTAAATCGAATAAGAAGTTTTTTCAACAATTTTTCACAACAAGGCAGAAAAGCTAATGAAATAATAAATTCTTTACGTTTGGAAGAAAAACGTTTAGCTATTGGTTTTTCCAAAAATAATGATATCTATCAAAGATTTAATAATGACGGTTCTGTTGCAATATTAAAAGAAAATGAAAATTCATCAAGCTTATATCTGGCAAGAAAAAATAGTAAAACAAGTGTAAAACATATAATGAATGCATTTTATGATAATCAAGGTAAAAGTTATAATAAATTTATGTCAATTAAAGCAGATTTAGAAGATTTCTTCAACGGTTCAGGGCATGCCTTAACCCAGAAAATAAAAGAAGTTATTCATAATCCACGCACAAAAAAAATCGAAGAAATAGCACAATATAAACGCAGCATTGACGGAGCATCAGAATTAACCGTAAAATCAATTGCAGGTCGTGAAACACAATTTCATAAAACGTCTCTTGCAGGAAGGCTTCATCCTGCGGTAGCAGAAAAAACAGTGACAGAGAACGGCGATATTGTTTATCTGGAAAGTTATCCTAATCAATAATTTTAAAATAGTAAAATGTTTATCTTGACATTAATGCTTGTGTTTCGTATTATAAAGAAACAGGTGAGGCGACATGGCCAAGTGGTAAGGCAGGAGCCTGCAAAGCTCTTATCCCCCAGTTCGAATCTGGGTGTCGCCTTTTTTTATTGACAGTATTTCTGCAATTTAGTATAATTATTTTATGAAAAAGAGTTTATTGGTTATTTTGGTGTTAGCTCTGTTTTCGTCAATTCAGGCTGATGCTTTACAGGATTTGAATTTTAAAGGTTTTATAGCTGATGAGGCAAATTTGCTTTCTGAAGACGTAGAGTATAACTTAAACATGACATTGTTGGATTTGCAAAAAAAATCAGGAGCAGATATAGCTGTAGTTACCCTGCCTACATTGGAAGGCAGATCCGAACAGGATGTTGCTATGGAAATCGGGCGGAAATATAAAGTCGGCTCAAAAGAAAAGAATAACGGCATTGTGTTTTTAACAGCATTAAATGAGAGAAGAATGCGAATAGAACTGGGCTACGGCTTTGAAAAAATAATTCCTGTCAGAGATTTGGATTATATCAGAGATAACGATATATTGCCGTATTACAGACAGAATGATTATGAAAACGGCATCGCACGTGGCACATATCAACTGGCAGAATTGGCAGCTCAGGCAGAGGGGGTAACTATTTCAAGAACAGGATATTGTCCTGATAAAGCTGTTAACACTTCAACAGGCAGATCATCACGTTCTGATACTCCATGGTGGGCATGGCCGATTGCGATTATAATGGCAATTTTTTCTCCAAGACGCAGAGGCGGGTTCGGCAGCAGCGGTTTTGGCGGAGGCGGCGGATTTGGCGGCTGTGGAAGTTCTGGAAGCTGGTAGAAAGAGGGTTAAAAATGAAAAATTTAGATATATTTGTTGAAAGTTTAAAAGAAAATTTAGGTGATAATCTTAGAGCTGTGATTGCGTTTGGTTCACAGGCTAATGTTCGGGATGCTAAATCAAACCTTAATTTGATGATTGTGACAAACACTCTGACTGCTGAAAATTTGTATGCAATATCAAAACCCGTTAAAAAATGGGTAAAAGCGAAAAATCCTTTACCTGTGGTTATGACAAACGATGAGTGGTATTCTTCATTCGATGTGTATGCCATTGAGTATTCTGATATGAAAGATAATTATAAACTGATTTATGGAGAAGATTTAGTCAATACGGTTAACATAAACAAATATTATTTGAGATTGCAATGCGAAGCAGAACTTAAAAGTTTGTTATTAAAATATAAAAATAATTTCTTGATGAACATACGTTCGGATAGAGAAATGAAAAAAGTCCTTGATAAAGTTATAAAAACACTGCTTGTTATATTCAGAGCTGTTTTAAGACTTCACGATTGTAATGTTCCGTATCGTGCAGTTGATATAATTGATAGTGTTTCAAATTATTTATCATTCAATAAAATTGTTCTCAATAAATTGGCAAAAGTAAAATATGAAGGTGAAAGCTGCAATAAGCAAGAACTTTTATTTATTGAAAATCAGTTGTTAATTGATATTCAATCATTGCTTAAACAAGTTGATGCTATGCAATTTTAATATTTTATGATATAATTTATACATTGAGAATTGAAAAGAGGATGTTTGGACGATTAGCTCAGTTGGTAGAGTACTTGAACGACATTCAAGGTGTCACTGGTTCGAGCCCAGTATCGTCCACCATACTTTTTTTATTTAGAGGTTTAATATGCAAGATGCTATTGTTATGGAATTAGATACGAATTTGTCATTTAAGGCAAAAATTGATACAACTCCTGCTGCCAAGCAGAGTTTTGCAACTGTATATGTTGATGAAAAAGAAGTTAAAAGACCCACAGTTACTCAATCAAACGGTTTAATTGACTTTAAATTAGTTGATGCAAACGATAGTATAAATAAATTTGTTGAAAAATGGAACAGGACAAGAAAAAGAATTAATCTTATGGTCGAAAGCGGTGACCGTATGTATTTTTTAAAGGGGTGTTCCGTTAAAAAATTTATAGATGCAAAAAAGCCTTTTACGGTTTTTTATAACACATATAAAGAGGCATAAAAAAAGCAGATATAATATCTGCTTTTTTTTATTTATAAAGAATTAATATACAGTTCAATGTCTTCTTCCGTGTTCATCTCTGTTGCAGCAACAAGAATTCTGTTATCATCAATTTTTAATCCGCCTATAATATTATTTTCTTTAAGTTTTTCAAGAATTTTATCTGCATCAGAAACTTCAATAACAAACTCATTAAAGAAATTTTTATTGATAGTTTTTATACCTTTTTCAGCGAGTTTTTCTGATAATTTGTGAGCCATCTTAGCAGACAGGTAGCCTGCTTGCCGGAAACCTTTTTCTCCCATTACTGTAAGGTATAAAGTTGCACAAAGCCCGATTAAAGCTTGATTAGAACAAATGTTGCTTGTTGCTTTTTCACGTTTAATATGCTGTTCCCGTGTCTGAATAGTTAAGCAGAAAGCCTGATTGCCGTCAGCATCAACTGTTCTTCCTGCAAGACGTCCGGGAATTTGGCGCATAAATTTTTCTTTGCAGGCAATAAATCCAGCATGCGGACCGCCGAATGACATAGGAATGCCTAAAGTTTGAACATCACCTACAACAATGTCAGCCTCGACAGGAGGTTTAATTATAGAAAGTGATGAAATATCAGTACATACAATTAAAAGTGTATCAAGAGCTTTTAAATCCTTAATTTCGCCGTAAAAATCAGGGTTTTGAATAAGAACTCCTGCATATTCGCTTGCGTTTTGCGGAAGTTCATCAAACCAATCAACTTCAATATCGTTAGAATATGTGTAAGTTTTTATTACATCAACGTATTCGGGATTTAAAGATTTTGAAACAAGAACTTTATTTTTCTTGGAAATTCTGACTGCCATTAAAATACTTTCAGCACACGCTGTAGCTGCATCGTACATTGTAGCGTTTGAAATATCCATACCTGTAAGTCTGCTTATCATTGTTTGGAATTCATACATAACCTGTAATGTACCTTGTGATATTTCAGGCTGGTACGGAGTGTAAGCTGTCAGGAATTCAAAACGGTTTGCAACCTGAGAAATACATGCGGGAATAAATTTGTTGTATGTTCCTGCACCTAAAAAGCTGATATAATCAGTTTTATTTTTCTTTGCAAGAGCTTTTATGCGTTTTTGAACATCCATTTCACTTAAAGGATTATCAAGCTCAAATTTACCCATACGGGCATTTTCGGGGATTTGTTTAAACAAATCATCTATTGATGCTGCTCCAATGCTTTCCAGCATTTCTTTTTTTATTTCATCAGTATGTACTAAAAAATTTTTCATCTTATTCCAATTCTTCTTTGTAATCTTCGTATTCCAGTAAATCGCTTTGTTCAGCCTCATCGCCTGTTGCTTCTATTTTTACGAGCCAGCCCTTTTCATAGCTGTCTTCATTAAGAATTTCAGGAGATTCTGCAGCTTCTTCGTTAACTTCAATAATTTTTCCGCTGATAGGCATATAGATTTCTGAAGCTGCTTTAACAGATTCAACAGCAGCAAAAGTATCACCTTTTTGGAATTCTTTTCCGACTTCGGGCAGTTCCAAAAATACGATATCGCCAAGCTGCTCTACTGCATAATCCGTTAATCCGATTGTGAAAGTGTTATCTCCGTTATCTAATAAGAATTCGTGAGATTTTGAACACAAGATTTTTTCTGTAATACTCATTTAATTCTCCTTATATGTGTTTAGTATTATATTTTTATTTTGTTTCTTTTTGCTACAAAAGGTCTTTTGACAACTTCTGCATCATGAAGCTTTTCTCTAATCATAACTTGAACATTTGAACCTGTGCAAATTTCTTTATCATTTTTTACATAAGCCATTGCAATGTTGCATCCCAATACCGGTGATGGACCGCCGCTTGTTATTACGCCGACTTTTTCTCCGTTTTTGTATACATCATATTCGTGTCGTGCAATTGATTTGTCAAGCATTTTAAGACCGATCAGCTTTTTATCAGTTCCGTTGTTAATCTGGTTCATAATTACTTCTTTACCGTTGTAGTCTTCTTCTTTATCCTTCGGCACTGACCATGATAGTCCTGCTTCTATAGGTGTTGTATTTTCGTCAAGGTCATTTCCATATAAGTGTAATGCTGCCTCAAGTCTTAAGGTATCTCTGGCACCTAAACCTATAGGTTTTATACCGAATTCTTGACCTTCTTCAAGAATTTTATCCCAGAGATATTCTGAATTTCTGTTTTCAACAAGAACTTCATAACCGTCTTCGCCTGTATAACCTGTGCGTGATATAAGAACTTTTATTCCTGCAATTTTAGCAGGTTTAATGGTGAATGATTCCTGATGCGTGCTTAAACCCATTTTTCGCATTAACTCATCAGCCTTAGGTCCTTGTACGGCAAGCAGAGAATAATTATGAGATTGATTATCAATCTTTACATCATATCCCTTACTGTTTCTAACCATCCAGTTCAAATCTTCATCAATTCTTGATGCATTGCAAATAATAAGATAATTTAAAATTCCAAGTTTATATATTATCAAATCGTCTATCAAACCGCCGTTTTTGTTAGGCAGCTGGCAGTATACGGCTTTTTCGTAATCCAGTTTTGAAATATTTTGAGGAACAATTTTATTTAAAAAATCTAAAGCATCTTTTCCCGAAACAAACACTTCTCCCATGTGCGAAACATCGAAAAGACCGACATTTTCACGAACTGTTTTGTGTTCTTCAATGATTGAAGCGTACTGGACAGGCATATGCCAGCCTGCAAAGTCAACCATTTTCGCACCTAAATGAACATGTTTGTCATGTAAAAAAGTTTCTTTAGTCATAAAAAATATCCCCCTTGTGTATAGATTAATTGTCTATGTAAATCATAATATTGTCAATGTTTTATTGAGTAAGTTGAAGTTCGAACAGCAATATGTTATAATAAAAAAGGTCAATAAAGAAAGGAGCAATTTATGAAAAGATTTATTATTTTCGCATTTTGCGGGGGGGGGGCAACCGTTTAAGCTCCCGTAGTAAGGCATTCACGCTTGCTGAGGTTTTGGTAACACTCGGCATTATCGGCGTAGTCTCAGCAATGACAGTTCCGTCTTTGATGCAAAATCATCAAAGACGTTCTTATGCAGTTTCGGCGCATAAGGTTTATAATGAGATGCAACAGGCTTTAACACAGTATTTAACTGATAACAATTCAGTGGGTATTAATGAAACAGGACTTACCAATGCTGATTTGGATAACTCGGTTTTGCCGTTTATGAAAAAGTATTTTAAAGTTGTAAATGACTGTGGAGACAAAACTGCACCTTGTTTTGCAAATGAGTATAAATCTCTTTCAGGTACTGTAATTACAGCAGGCAGAGGGCAGGCTGTTAGATGTGTAACAATTGCAAGCGGTGCAAGTATTTGTATGGGAGCTTACTCAGGTGATGCGGATACAGGAAGCGGTTATTTTTATGTTGATACAAACGGACCTAAAGGTCCTAATATCGGATGCAGGGATTATTGGAGAATGTTTTATTTCTCGGATGCATCGGTTGACGGTTATAAATTAAGTCCAGGTTGTAAAAAAGACGGTTCAAAATGCCCGAATGGAGGATCTTTACAAGCACAAAGAGAATTTGATTGGTCAGCAGGATGCGGTGACCCTTCTGATCCGGAGGATATTGACGGGATTGGAAGATTAATCGGTAACGGCTGGAATATGGATTACTAAAAAGGAAGGCAGATAGCCTTCCTTTTTTATAGTTCTGCAATTTTTTTATATAATTCAATTTGTTTGTCAGAAATGTTTTTAGGTATTACAATCTTAATTTTTGCATTTAAGTTGCCATATCCTCCGCCTTTTTTAGGAAGACCTAAATCTTTCAATCGTAATGATTGACCTGATGATGTTTTAGGCGGAATTTTTATTGTAATTTTTCCATGAAGCGTGTCTATCTCTTTTTTTGCACCTAAAACTGCTTCTGGAGGAGTAATCTCAATTTCTTTTGTTAAATCCGAACCTTTAACTTCGTAATTACTGTCCTTTATATTTACAATTAAATATAAATCACCTTTACGACCGTATGAATCTGACTTACCTTCTCCTTTAATTCTTACCTTTTGTCCTTCTGTAATATTTGGAGGAAGTTTCACTTTGATTGATTTAGGCTCTGATTTAAAACCTGTTCCACCGCAGGCACTGCAAAATCCTCCTCCGGGAGGACATTGCGTACAGCGTTCCATATTGTTAAAACGAACAGTAATAGGCTTTTGATCAAAAATATCTTTTACTGTAACGTTCAAATTCATGGTTACATCAAGATCTTCGGATTTAGGTGCTTGTTGCTGTCTTCTTCTTGATGAAGTTTGTTGTGCTCCTCCAAAATCAAAGCCGCCAAAATTCATACCTTGAGAAGTTCTGGCTCCGCCTCCCATCATATCACCGAATAGAGAGCTGAAAAAGTCTGAGAAACCGCCCAAATCTTCACCGTTAAAGCTGTAGCTTTGATATCCGCCGCCTTGTCCCCCGCCAAAGTTAAAATGTTCAAATCCGGGAGGTGGTGTGTAATTTTGACCTCCTTGCCAGTTTGAACCCAAACTGTCATATCTTTGACGTTTTTCCTTGTCTCCAAGAACTTCGTAAGCTTCATTAATATCTTTAAATTTACCCTCTGCCTCTTTTGTTTTGTTTACGTCAGGGTGATATTTTCTGGCTAACTTTCTATACGCTGATTTGATTTCAGCTTCCGTTGCATCACGTTTAACGCCTAATATGTCATAATAGTCTTTATATTCCATTTTGATATCTCCTAATCATATAATAATATAAAAATTTTGAAAAAATGAAATAATTAATTATTTTTTAAGCATTAAAAAAGACAGAGTAGTTAAACTCTGTCTTTTTATTTGTAGCCTTGAAAGTATTACAAACTTTCGCTGGCGGAGGTACGACTTGTTCCTAGAACATCAAACCTGCTTCTCTGGCTGCATCAGCTAAAGCTGCAACACGACCGTGATATAAGAAACCTCCACGATCAAATACTACACATTCAATACCTTTAATTTTTGCTTTTTTCGCAATTTCTTCACCAACTAATTTAGCAGCTTCGATATTACCGCCGTGAGCTAATTTTTCTTTTAGTTCTTTATCGTTAGATGAAGCAGATGCTAAAGTTACATGATTAACATCATCAATCAATTGAGCATAAATGTGTTTAGTACTTCTGTATACAGCTAATCTTGGAAATTCTGCTGTTCCAGAAAGTTTAGTTCTTATAGATCTATGTCTTTTTTGAGTTTTTGGTTTTCTAACTTCTTGTTTAATCATTTTATTTTCCTTTCTTACTTGCTTTAGCGGGCTGTTACACCCTCCGCACGTAAATTGTGTTCGGTTGTTTGCATTTATAAGGGGCTGTTTTTGCTTAATTACGCTGTCAAACCTATGCCCTTAACGCAATCCGTTATTTCTTACCTGCTTTACCTGCTTTACGTCTGATATGTTCGCCTTCATATCTTACACCTTTTCCTTTGTAAACTTCAGGAGGACGTTTAGATCTGATGAATGCTGCAACATCACCAACAGTTTGTTTATTAGAACCTTTTACAGAGATTTTTGTGTTAGCTTCTACTGTAATTGTAATTCCTTCAGGCGGTTCAACTACAACAGGGTGAGAATAACCTAAAGATAAGTTTAGATTTTTTCCTTCCATGTTAGCACGGTAACCAACACCTTGGATTTCTAATTTCTTTTCAAATTGGTTTTTAACACCGTGAACAGCATTAGCAACAAGAGTTCTTGATAAACCGTATAAAGCATCAGTTTCTCTGGTTGTACCAACTTTAGAAAGAACAATGTGATTGTCTTCAATTTTTACTGAGATTTCAGGACGAACTTCAACAACTTCTGTTCCGTGAGGACCTTTAGCTGTAACTGTTTGACCGTCTATAGTAATTTCAACTCCCTGAGGAATTTCGATAGGTAATTTACCAATACGTGACATTTGTTTTCTCCTTATGGTATATTTCGTACAATGTTTAAGCTTTTCTACCAATTGAACTTAAACTCAAATATTATATCGCCGGCATCAGCCTGCGCAAAAATCAACTAGTAAACGTAGCAAAGAACTTCGCCGCCGATGTTTTCTTTACGAGCTTTTCTGTCTGTTAAAAGACCTTTGCTTGTAGAAACAATAGCGATACCCATACCGCCTAATACTTTAGGAAGATTTTTAGCTTTGCTGTAACTTCTTAAGCCTGGTTTAGAAATTCTTTCTAATTTAGTAATGATTGGTTTATTTTTAGCATCATATTTTAAAGTAATTTCTAAAACTTTGAATTTTCCAACTTCTTTAACATTATAATCAGTAATGAAACCTTCTTCTTTTAATAATTTAGCTAATTGAACTTTCAATTTTGAAGATGGCATTTCTACTGAACTGTGAGAAACCATATTAGCGTTTCTGATTCTTGTTAGCATATCTGCTATAGGATCTGTATTCATTTGATTTTCCTTTTTAACTTGTGTCAAAGGTGCAATATTACTTGCACGCTTTGACTGACTACTTACTAAATTTTTTGTCCGGTTTGAATTGAATTCACCTTGACAGGTTTTTAGCAGTTTAGCAAGTCAATAAAGTTTATAAATTCTATTTATATTTCTTTATGCCTTACTTAATGCTTTTGGTTGCTCGGTTACTACCAGCTTGCTTTTGTAACGCCGGGTAATAAACCTTGGTGAGCCATTTTTCTTAGACAAATTCTGCAAAGACCGAAATCTCTGTGGAAACCGTGAGGTCTTCCGCAAATGCTGCATCTGTTATGTAATCTAACAGTAGGGTATTTACCTGCTGCAGCTAATTTTGCTCTTTTTAGTTCTTTATCTATCATCGCTTTCTTAGCCATGAATTTCTCCTTTGTTGTTTTGTTATTGATTATCTTTTAATATCGCAGCCTCACAAGTTCATGCAAAGCCGGATTGTCTGGTGGAACGGCTACGCTCCCTATTTGTTCATTCCTTTAAAAGGCATTCCTAATAATCTTAATAATTCTCTAGCTTCATCATCAGTTTCAGCTGTAGTAATTATAGAAACGTTCATACCTTTAACCAAATCAACTTCTTCATAAGTGATTTCAGGGAATAAAGCTTGTTCTTTCAATCCTAATGTATAGTTGCCACGTCCGTCGAAACTTTTAGCACTTATGCCTCTGAAGTCACGAATACGAGGAAGAACTACACAAATAAGTTTTTGTAAGAAATCATACATTCTTTCGCCACGCAATGTAACCATTGCACCTACAGGCATACCTTCTCTTAATTTGTAAGATGCAATTGATTTTTTAGCTTTAGTAACAACGCATTTTTGACCTGCAATTTTTGTTAGTTGACCTTCAATTACTTCTGCAATTTTAGAGTTGTGAGAAGCTTCACCTACGCCCATATTTAAAACGATTTTGTGAAGTTTAGGAACCTGGTTAATATTTTTATAACCAAATTTTTCTTTCATTGCTGAAATGATTTCTTCTTGATATTTAGCTTTTAAACTTTTAGTTTTTGTTGTCATTTTCGTATTTCCTTAATCCTACGATACAATAACATTATACTACAAACATATGATTTGCATTATAATTTTTTTGCATCTAATTGTTCACCACATTTTTTACAAACACGAACTTTTTTACCGTCTACGACTTCATGTTTGATCCTTGTCGGTTTTTCGCATGCAGGGCATACAACCATAACTTTTGAAGCATCTAAAGGAGCTTCAATTTTTATAAGGCCGCCTTGAATGCCTGCCATAGGTTGAGGTTTTTGAGCTTTGGTAACCATATTTAAACCTTCAACTGTAACAGTTCCTTCAGCAATATTTACTTTTTTGATATTGCCTTCTTTTCCTTTATCTTTGCCTGCGATAATCATTACTCTGTCAGTATTTTTCACATGCAATTTTTTCTTTTTATCTGTCATTGTTTTTCTCCATTTTTTTACGTATTCGATATATGCTATCGAGCGTAATTTTATGTAATTGGGTTATTTAACTTATTTTCGCCAGCACTAGATTACTTCAGGTGCTAAAGAAACGATTTTCATATAACCTTTATCTCTTAATTCACGAGCTACAGGTCCGAAAACACGTGTTCCACGAGGGTTGCCATCTTTGTTGATGATTACTGCTGCGTTTTCGTCAAATCTGATAACAGAACCGTCATTACGTTTGATATCAGCTTTAGTTCTTACAACAACAGCTCTAACAACTTCAGATTTTTTTACAGGCATATTAGGGTTAGCATCTTTTACTGCTGCAACGATTTCATCGCCTACTGCAGCAAATTTTTTATTTGAACTTCCCATTACACGAATGCATAAAAGTTCTTTTGCGCCTGTATTATCTGCTACTTCTAGTCTTGTTTCTTGTTGTATCATTTTTCTTTTCCTTTATATTAAAGAATGTTTTACAGTTTCGGTCCTCTCATTACTCTGTGGCAATGTTGACCATAAAGCTATTTTACTATCTAGCTTTTTCTACTACTTCTGCTAATGTCCAGCGTTTGTCGCCTGAAATAGGTCTTGATTCGATAATTCTTACGATATCGCCTTCATTACAAACGTTATTTTCATCGTGTGCTTTGTAGTTTTTATTAGATTCAATAATCTTTTTGTATTTCGGGTGTGGTTCATAGTCTGCAACTTTTACAACAATTGTTTTGTCCATTTTGTTGCTGATTACGATTCCTTGTTTTTCTTTTTTAGGCATTTATTTTCTCCTTGGTTTTTAGTCTTGCAGGTTATGCAAAGTCTAATTTGTAGGTGAAGCAACTAAGCTTCTTTTTCTTTTATTACTGTTTTAGCTTGAGCTATTTGTCTTTTTGTTTTAGAAATCAACGCTGTGTTTTCTAATTTGTGAGTTGAAAGTTGAAGTTTGTAGTTAAACAAATCTTTTTTCCAATCAACGATAGCATTTTGTAGCTCATCTACTGATTTTTCTCGCATTTCATTTAGTTTCATTTTATTAGTTTCCTTCTATATTTTATGAAATCCCTTGCGGGATAAGCTATAAGCTTACGCTTCTAACTTGCTTTTTTCTACTACTTTAACTTTGATAGGTAGTTTTTGAGCAGCTAATTCTAATGCGTGAACTGCAACATTTCTGTCGAAATAGTCAAGTTCAAAAAGAATTCTGTTTGGTTTAACTACTGCTACCCAATATTCCAAGTTACCTTTACCTGAACCCATACGAGTTTCAGCGGGTTTTGCCGTAATTGGTTTATCCGGGAATATTTTTATCCAAACGTTACCGCCACGTTTGATTTCACGAGTCATTGCACGACGTGCTGCCTCGATTTGTCTGCTGGTAATCCAGCCGGGTTCTTGGGCTTGAAGTGCATATCCGCCAAATTCCAATTTAGTTCCTCTGGTTTCTGTGCCTTTCATTCTGCCTTTCATCATTTTGCGGTATTTTGTTTTTTTAGGCTGTAACATTTTATTTGCTCCTGTTATTTTTTACTTTTATTTTCTTACTGGTTATTCAGCAGTTTCTACAGCTCTGCGTTTTGGACGTCTTGCGCCTTTATCAGAACCTTCTTTACCGCTTTTAGCTTTAATGTTTTGGTCTGCTTTTTCGCCGGGCATTAAGTTGCCTTTGAAAATCCAAACTTTAACACCGATTTTACCCATAATAGTATCAGCTTCTGTGAAACCGTAATCAACGTCAGCTCTAAGTGTTTGAAGAGGAATTCTTCCTTCTTTTGCCCATTCTGAACGTGCGATTTCAGCACCGCCTAAACGGCCTGATACCATAACTTTAATACCTTGAGCGCCGGCTCTCATTGTACGTTGCATTGCTTGTTTCATTGCACGTCTGAAAGCTACACGTTTTTCTAATTGTTGAGCGATTGCTTCTGCAACAAGTTGAGCATCTGCATCAATTCTTGCTACTTCTACAACGTTGATGATAATTGGTTTGCCAATGTATTTAGAAACTTCTTTTTTAAGATCATCAATACCTTGACCGCCTCTGCCAACAACTATACCAGGTTTAGCTGTTACAACTGTTACGGTTGTATTTTGAGCTTTTCTTGCGATTAAAATTTTAGAAATACCTGCTGTATAAAGTTTTTTCTTAATAAATTTTCTGATTTTTGCATCTTCTGCAACGAATTGGCCGTAATCCTTAACCTTAGCAAACCATGTGCTTACCCAAGGTTGAATTATACCTATTCTAAATCCTGTTGGATGTGTTTTTTGTCCCATTTTATTTACCTTTTGTTATTACTACTACTTTTTAGTGATATCACTAACTTTTAATGTTAAATGAGAAGTGCGTTTTAGTCTTGAATACATACGACCTTGCGCTCTTGTTCTTGCTCTTTTGTATGTAACGCTTTCATCAGCAAAGATTTCAGAAACCTTTAAACTTTCAGCACTTACACCATATTTTTCTTGCGCATTTGCAACAGCAGCTTTCAAGTTCTTTTCAACTACTCTTGCTGCAAAATAAGGCATAAAACGTAACATGTCTTGAGCTTCAACGACAGATTTTCCTCTTACTTCGTTAATTACTCTGCGAAGTTTTCTTGCTGTCATTTTAATATCAGTTTGTCTTGATTTAGCTTCCATTGTTTTTTTCCTTCTATTTCGTGCTTAGCACTTACTTTCTTTTAGCAGTCTTATCAGAACCTGCGTGTCCTTTGTATAATCTTGTTGGTGCAAACTCACCTAATTTGTGTCCAATCATTTGTTCGGTTACATAAACAGGTACATGAGTTTTTCCGTTGTGAACGGCGATTGTATGTCCTAACATATCAGGTACAATCATTGATGCTCTTGACCAAGTTTTAATAACTTTATGTTCAGAGTTTGCATTCATTTTTGCAATTTTATTTTGTAGAGCTTCTTCTACGTATGGACCTTTTTTTAATGAACGTGCCATTAATTTATTCTCCTTATTGGTTCTAAGGCTTACGGGGCATAAAGCCCCATTACCTATATATTGTTATTTCTTATTTTTTTCTTCTTCTAACGATTAATTTGTCAGAAGCTTTACCTTTTTTACGTGTTTTATAGCCAAGAGCCGGTTTACCCCAAGGTGTTTTCGGGTGTCCGCCCGGACCTGTTTTGCCTTCACCACCACCGTGAGGGTGATCGCAAGGGTTCATTGTAACACCACGTACAGTCGGTCTGATACCCATGTAACGTTTTCTGCCTGCTTTACCGATAGATAAGTTTTTGAATTCTGCATTACCTAAAGTACCGATAGTAGCCATACATTCTTTTCTTACCATTCTCATTTCTGATGATGGAAGTTTGATTGTTACATAGTTACCTTCTTTAGCCATTACTTGAGCTGCATTACCAGCAGATCTTACCATAACGCCGCCACGACCAGGTGTAAGTTCAATATTGTGAACGATTGTACCTAACGGAATTAATTCAAGCGGAAGCGCATTACCTGTCTGAACAGGTGCTTCAGGTCCGCTTACAATTACGTCGCCTACGTTTAAACCTTCAGGTGTTAAGATATATCTTTTTTCACCGTCAGCGTAGAAAACTAATGAAATTCTAACGTTTCTGTTCGGATCGTATTCGATAGTTTTTACAGTTGCCGGTACGCCGAATTTTTCACGTTTAAAATCTATGATACGGTAAGTTCTTTTTACACCGCCGCCTTTGTGACGACATGTAATTCTACCTGTATTATTTCTTCCTGCTGTTTTTTTCAATGATTTTAACAATGATTTTTCAGGAGTTGTGCAAGTGATTTCTTGATAATCACTTTTTGTCATCCCTCTTTGGCCTGGAGATGTAGGGTTTAATTTTCTGATTGCCATTTTATTTTCTCCTTTAATTGGCTTTGTATCTTTTACAGGATATATGCCTTACACCCTGTTTTGCTGTTATTAAACAGCTACTAATTCTTCAATAGGATCGCCTTCGATTGTTACGATGGCTTTTTTAGAAGAATCTGTTCTTCCGAATTTATATCCCATTCTTTTTTCGTGAGATGGCATATAAACTGTTCTTACTTTTGTTACTTTTCTTCCAGGAAAAGCTAATTCAATTGCCTGGGCAATTTCAATTTTAGTAGCATCTTTTGATACTTCAAATGTGTATTGTCCAAGTGATGTTGCACCTACTGATTTTTCAGTAATGATAGGTTTTTTAATAATATCAAACAGCTTTTCTGTATTTGTTCTTGCTTTACTCATTATTGCAGCCTTTCTGTTATATCGTTAACAGCAGATTCAGTAATTACAACAGAATCAGCTTCTAATAAATCTTTTACATTAAGGTTTGAAGGTAAAATAATTTTTACGCTCGGGATGTTTCTTGCTGCTAATTCTAAATATTTATTTTCAGCAGCTTTTACATCAGCAACGATTAAAGTTTTACCTGAAACGTTTAATGATTTTAATGCACTAACCATTAATTTGGTTTTTGGTTCTGTGATTGTAGAGAAGTCTTTAACTACAATCATTTGTTCGCTTCTTGCAGACAATGCTGATTTAATAGCTAATTGTCTTGCTTTTTGAGGCATATTGAAAGCATAGCTTCTTGGTTTTGGTCCGAAGATAACGCCGCCGCCTGCAAATAACGGTGAACGTAAAGAACCTGCTCTTGCTCTGCCTGTACCTTTTTGTTTCCAAGGTTTTTTACCGCCTCCTGAAACTTCTGCTCTTGTTTTAGCACAAGCTGAACCTTGGCGGGCATTGTTCAGTTGTCTTCTTAATGCTAAGTGCATTACGTGTAAATTAGGTTCTACACCGAAAACATTCTCATTCAATGTAATTTCGCCTAATTTTTCTCCATTTGTATTTAATATTTCTTTTGACATTTTGTTTTTCCTTTATCTTGTCTTTTACTGCTTACCCCTTTCCTTCATCGGTTTTATATGGCAAGTCAGGGCTGTTAAGGATTAGCCATTCCATTTAGTTCTTGTTGGAACGATTGTTACCAATCTGCCTTCGCATCCAGGTACTGAACCTTTTACTAATACTAAGCTGTTAGCTGCATCAACTTTAACTAATTTCAATTTAGTAATAGTAACTCTTTCGTTACCCATGTTACCAGCCATTCTTTTGCCTTTGATAACACGGCTTGGAGTTGTACCTGCACCGATTGAACCGGGTTCTCTGTGGTTTTTAGAACCGTGACCCATAGGTCCTCTTGAGAAGTTCCATCTTTTTACGGTACCTTGGAAACCTTTACCGATTGATTTTCCGCAAACGTCAACTTTTTCTACGTTATCTAGAACTGATAATTCGATTTTGTCGCCTACTTTATAGTCTTGCGGGTTGTCAATTCTGAATTCTTGAAGGTGTCTGAAATTTTCCAAGTTATTTTTCTTAAAGTGACCGATTTCAGCTTTAGTTAAGTGTTTTTCTTTAGCTGCGATTGTACCTACTTGAATTGCGTTATAACCGTCTTTTTCAACAGTTTTTACCTGAGTAACAACAATCGGATCTACTTTGATTACAGTTACGGGTATAGCTAATCCTTGTTCATCAAAGATTTGAGTCATTCCCAATTTTTTACCTATTACACCTAGTGTCATATTCTACCTTTCTTGCTCGCCATACTTGGTACGGACACAAATCCGTCCCTTTTCCGGTTTGCATTTTCTCTTGCGAGCGCTACGTCTTGCTTCATTTACCTATTTTGAGGACTTCCACCTCTACAGCCTTTCGGCTGTTCCGTTCGGGGATTTCTAACCCCAACCGGTCGCAGTTCACATTACATGCATAATGCTTATTTAGTTTTCAAAAAGTAAAATTATAGTTTTACTTCAATATCTACGCCAGCCGGTAGATCTAATCTGCCTAATTCTTCAACTGTTTGTTGAGTTGGTTCGTATATATCAATAATACGTTTGTGAGTTCTCATTTCAAAGTGTTCACGAGATTTTTTGTCTACGTGAGGAGAACGTAATACGCAATATATACGTCTTTTTGTAGGTAAAGGAATAGGACCAGCTACTTTAGCGTCTGTTCTTTTTGCTGTTTCTACGATTTTGTCTGAAGATACGTCAATCAATTTATGATCGTATGCTTTTAAACAAACTCTGATTCTTTGTCTTTTTGTGCTTGCCATTTGCATTCCTTTTTCTTTTTAATTTATGTATTACACTGCCCGGAAGTGCTATTCTACAAATATTTCGGATATTAGTAAATACTTTATTCCAAGCATATCAATGGTAAAACAAACAAAATCAACTGTCAACAGTGATATTTGAAAAATGTATAGATTTGTAAATCCCTGTTAAGATAAAAAAAGATTAACCATTTGGTTAATCTTTTTTTTCATCTTCCTTATCTTCTTCTGATTCCGTTATTTCTTTTTCTTTATCGATCTCTTTCGAGGTTTCTTCGTCTTCAATTATTTCGACTTCATCAGAATCTTTTTCATCTTCTATTGTTTCTTCTTCGTCAGATTCTATTTCTTCTTCATTTTCTGAAGTTTTTTCTTTTTCTTCTGCTTCAAGAGCTGCCTTAATTTCTTCTTCATCTTTTGCTCTTATTACAGGAATTGAAAGCATTAAAGCAACCTGATCTCCGTCTTGTTCAAGGTTTAGTTCCAGCGCTTCTTTATCCATTTCAACATATTTTGAAAGAAGTTCTACCATTTCTTTGCGCATACGTTCCATTAATTCAGGAGTAAGGTTTGTTCTGTCCTGCATTAAAACTACACGTAATCTGTTGCAGGCTGTATCTTTTGCTGTTTCTTCCTGCTCTAAATCCGTTTGACGGAAGAAGCCTAAAACTTTATTATATAAATTTGCTAATATCATTCTACTTCTCCTTTCCTATCAAACCTGAGAAGAATTTTTTCATTTTAGCCATTACGCCTTTAGGTTCTTCAAGATTTAAAAACGGAACATCTTCGCCGATAATTCTTCTTGCAACATTGTTGTAAGCTTGACCGGCAAGTGATTTTTCATCATTTACAATCGGCTCACCTTTGTTTGTAGAAGTAATAATGCCTGTGTCTTCGGGAATTATGCCGATTAAATCAGCTGAAAGTATTTCTACAACGTCTTCTACGCTCATCATATCATTTGATTTAATAAGGTTTGGACGAACTCTGTTTAATAATAATTTGTATGATTTAATTTCTTCTTTAGCTTCCAGTAAACCGATAATTCTGTCAGCATCACGAACTGCTGACATTTCAGGTGTTGTAACAACGATTGCTTCTGAGGCACCTGCAACTGCATTTTGGAAACCTTGTTCAATACCTGCGGGACAATCTACTAAAATAAAATCAAAATCTTTTTTTAATTTTTCGCAAATATCTTTAAGTTGTTCTTCTGTTACGGCTGTTTTGTCACGTGTTTGTGCTGCTGCTAAAAGACAAAGGTTAGGATTTTTCTTGTCTTTAACCAGTGCTTGTTTAAGTTTACAGCGTTCTTCAACAACGTCTACAATTGTATAAACTATTCTGTTTTCCAGACCTAGTAATAAATCTAAGTTTCTTAATCCAAGGTCGGTGTCAATCATTACAACCTTCTTGCCGGCTTTTGCAAGAGCTGTACCTATATTGGCATTTGTAGTAGTCTTACCTACACCGCCTTTTCCGGATGTTATTACGATAACTCTACCGCTCATTGTTTCTCCTTTTTATTAGCTAAGAGGCAGTGATGCCTTCATGTTATGTATAATTATTTGTTTTTTGTGAATGCAAGCTTCTTCCGGAGTGAAAGTTTCTGTTTTTTGAATATAAGGTATATTAATATTGTCCGGACGTCTTGCAAAAACATCTGCTATTCTTAATTGTATTGCATTCATTTTTAATGCACGAATTCTTGCGTACTGGTTGCCTTCAGAACCTGCATGAGCTATCCCGCCCAAAATTCCCCATACGGTAATATCGCCTTTTGCAATGATTTCCGAACCGGGATTTACATCTCCGATAATGACAATATTTCCGTCAGAGGTGATGCTTTGACCTGAACGCAATGTTCTTTGGATATATAATGTCGGAAGTTTTTCGGTTTCACGCAAGCATTTTTGAATTTCTTCCGATGTAAAATCTATTTCTTCTGCTTCAATGTTGTTCGCATTTTCAAGTTCGCTGTTAAAGTCTTCAAATTCATCATAGTCATTATTTACTTGAATTTCTTCAATAACAGGCGTTTCGGATTTTGATAAATTTTCTTCTTCAACAGGACTTTTGGTTTCAGGCTCAATTATTGTTGGTTCAATAGTTTCAGCCTTGCTAACCGTATTTTCGATTGGTGCAAATTGTTCTGCTGGTGCATCTTTTTTTAGTTCTTTTAAATCTTTTTCCTGAGCAAAAGTTTGAATAGGATTGTTTTCGTCACCGAAAATTTTGTCAAGTGCACGTTCCAATTCCACATTGACTTTATCCTGATCGGCATTAAATTCGGGAAGTGGAACTTTATTTTCAAGAATAGAGACTTCAATTCCCAATTCTTCTGCTGATTGCATTGTAGCTTCCGAGCTTGTATTTATGAATTCAATTTCAGAGTTCATGGATTCTACAAGAGCTTTGATACTTGTGAGTTCTGTCGGTGTTAAGTCAACCGCACCCAATTTTAAACACACTCTTTTGCTTTGTGCATCGGGCAGGTCCAGAATTCTGCTTAATTCATAAATGATTTCCGAAGTTTTACGGGCGTTTGAAACGTCTACTATAAAACCGTTTTCGATATATCCCTTATCCATAATTTTCCCTTCCGCAAATCTGTATTATATTTCATGAACATACATGAAACATTTCAGAACATCAACGAATTATTTCGAATTGTAATGTTTTTAAACAAAGATGGATTCGTTAACGTATTTTCCGGAAAGGTGCTTTTCTAAATCAGACTTGGTAATTCTGTTATCGCCGTCTTTATCAAGAGGATTGCTTTCATAATAGTTTAAAAGCTGACCATTTTTTCCTCTTTCGCCTTTGGTGCAAAGAACTTCTCTGTTTGCTCGACCCGGAAGAAATGTTATTGCATATAAATCGCCGGCAGACAATCTTGCATCACTGCTGAAATTATAGCTTTTAGCTATTTTCAGATATTTTTCGGTTATATCAAGCTGTTCCATAGGTGACATACGTGCAATTTTTTCTTTTGTCAAATTTAAGCCATGTACACGATTAAGTTCAGCTACTGATTTATCGGTAAATTGAATAAGTCCTACAGCTGTTGTCCCGTTCCATGCTGTAGGGTTCAGCCCTGATTCGCTGTTCATAACCGCAAGCAAATCTTTATAATCACAGTTCAGATTTTTGGCAACTTCTTTAACTCTGTTTAAGAAATTTTTGTCAAGTTTGCCTGTGTTTTCAAAATTTTTATCTTCTTTTTTTATTATTTGATTTTCTTTATTATTTGTTTTGCTTTTTCTTGTTACCGAAGTAAAATCGTTGTTAGTTTTTGTATTTTGGGTTGAATAATTATTATTATATTCATCAGTTAAATTTCTGTTTACGGAAGATGAAGCTTGCGGAGTTAGTGCAAAATTGTAAGCAGGTGCTGAAAATGCAGGCGCCATTAACTGATTTGCAATCGCAAAGATGTTATTATAGGGCATAAACACCGGCATTGCAAAACTTTGCTGATAGAAGAACAGGTTTTGCTGCGGCATAAACATATTCATATTTTGCTGAGGTATCATAAAATTGAAAAGTGAATTCATCATTCCAAATCTGAAACCGGAATTGAACGAATTGCATCCGCATCCGCCATGGTATGGAGTAAACACCGTTGGCATACATCTGTTTATATAGAAATTATTAAATCCCCAATTATTGCAAAACATTTTTATCCCTAAAATTTATTCCCCGTATATATATAAAGTATTTAATGTTAAGAAAATTGATAAAATTTTCACTACATGTTAAAATATATTAATAAAAATTAACTATTAACTAATGTAAATTTTTATGTTTATTATATTATATATCTTAGGGTAGGAAAATTATGATTTTTAACGAGACGAAAACACATGAAATTACAGTAGACGTAGTTATTTTAACTTTAAAAAATAATGAGCTTCAAGTGTTGCTTGTCAAACGTGTAAATGAACCGTTTAAAGACAAGTGGGCAATTCCGGGCGGTTACGTAAGATTATCAGAAAACCTTGATCAGGCAGCTTTGAGAGTGTTAAAAGAACGTACTAACGTTGATAACATTTATCTTGAACAGCTTTATACTTTCGGCGATCCGCTTCGTCACCCGAATGCAAGAGTTATTACCTGTGCATATTTTGCACTTGTAAGATCAGAAGATATTCAAATTGTGACAACCCCTGAATTGGGCTGGCATAAGATTTCTGATTTGCCTCCTCTGGCATTCGACCACAAAGAAATTATTGAATATTCATTGAAAAGAACTCGTGAAAGATTAGAATTATGCCCTGTGGCTTATCAGTTGTTAAATGAAAAGTTTACCCTTACTGAAATGCAAAAGGCTTATGAACTTATTATGGGTAAAAAGCTTGATAAACGCAATTTTAGGAAAAAAGCACTTTCAACTGACGGTTTGATTGAACTCGACGAGTATACTAAATCTTCGTCCAAAAGACCTGCAAGATTGTATACGTTCGAAACTATTAAATTGAACTCTAAAAGAGCCCATTTTATTTCTAAGAAAAAGGAGAAAAAATAATGTTAGTTAATATAATTTGGGCAATTCAAATTATTTCTGCCCTTCTATTGATTGTATTTATTCTGCTGCATTCACCTAAAGGCGACGGCATTGCAGGGATTGGCGGAGCATCACACGTTTTTACATCACAAAAAAGCGCTGAAAAAACTTTAAATAAAGTTACAGGTATTCTGGCTGCTGTATTTATTTTATGCACATTCCTTTTAGGTTACGGCATTATTAAATAATTATGAGTGCAGCATTATGAGTGAAGACATATTTTCACGGAACGAACTTTTTTGGGGGAAGGAAAACCAAAATATCCTTTCTGATAAACATGTTGCAATTTTCGGGCTTGGCGGTGTAGGCGGATTTTGTGCCGAGGCTCTTGCAAGGGCGGGCATTGGCGGGCTCACAGTTATTGATTTTGATGAAGTTTCTTTATCAAATATTAACAGGCAGTGTGTGGCTTTTCATTCAACTGTAGGCAAAAGCAAAGCAAAACTTTTTGAAGCAAGATTAAAAGATATTAATCCCAATATTAAACTACATGTTGTTGACGATTTTTATTTGGACAGCTTTGACTTTAACGGAGTTGATTATGTTGCGGATGCTATAGATACAATGCGTTCAAAAATCGAACTTCTGGAAAGCTGCATAAAGGCAGGTATTCCTGTAATAAGCTCTATGGGAGCCGGAAATCGTATTGATCCTTCAAAACTTTATATATGTGATATTTCCGGCATTGAAAATAAAAATGCGCCATTTATTTCAAATATTATTTATCAGCTGAAAAAACGAGGCATAGAAAGAGGCATTACTGTTGTAGCAAGCCGTGAAAAGCCATTTGTTCGGGAAAAATTAAGCTCTACGGAACAAATAGTAACAAAGTCAGGCAAAAACATTGAATTCACGAAAATTACGCCTTCATCAACCCCGTTTGTCGCAAGTTGTGCAGGAATTTTTATGGCTTCTTATATTACACAAAGTTTTTTTAAGGATTACAGATAATGAATATATTGGTAACAGGTGCTTCAAAAGGCATAGGAAATGCAATAGCAAAAGAACTTAAAGAGCTGGGCAATGTATATGTTACGGGAAGAAACGAACAGGCGCTTGCTGCTTGCAATGCTAAAGGATATTGCGTTTGTGATCTTACAAAAGATTTGGATAATCTTGCCGAATTTATTGTTGAAAATAAAATTGATATTCTGATAAATAATGCAGGCGAATATATTTATGGAGCTATTGAAACTTCAAACAAAGAAGAGATTAATGAGATTTTTCAAACAAATCTTATTGCGCCTGTTTATCTTATATCCAGAGCTGTTCCTCATATGAAAAGTAATAGGTGGGGCAGAATTATAAATATTGGTTCGATTTCAGGTGTAATGGGAGAGGCTTATGCAAGTTTATATTCTTCATCCAAAGCCGGACTTATAGGGCTTAGTAAAGCTCTTGCGCTTGAGCTTGCTGAGTATAATATAACAGTGAACACGATTAATCCGGGCTGGGTTGAAACTGAATTAGGTATGAATTCTATAGAGGATAGTGAATTTTCTAAAGATGAGATTATTGAATGTATACCGCAAAAACGTTTTGTCAAACCCGAAGAAGTTGCAAAGCTTTGCAAATACTTGATTTCAGAAGATGCAAAAGGTATTACGGGACAAGCTGTAAATCTTTGTGCAGGATTAAGTGTGGGAATTTAAAATGTGTCATCATATAGTGAATAAAAAGCTTGTTGAATATGTTGAAAGTATGATTATACCTCGTTATGCTGACTTTGATAAGGGGCATAACATAGAGCATGTTAAAACTGTTATAGATGAGAGTTTAAAACTGGCTTCACAATGTAATGAAAAGCTTGAGTATGCCTATGTTATAGCTGCATATCATGATTTGGGATTATGTGAAGGCAGAGAATTGCATCATATAGTGTCCGGTAAGATATTAGAGGCTGATACTCGTCTGTCACAATGGTTTTCGCCTGATGAAATAAAATTAATGAAAGAAGCTGTTGAAGATCACCGTGCATCATCAAAAAATCCTCCGAGAAGTATTTACGGAAATATTGTTGCAGAAGCTGACAGAGATATTGTACCGTTGAAAATTATTAAGCGTACAATTCAGTATTCAATGAAAAATACACCTTCGCCTGACAAAGAATTGCACTGGCGGCATTTAACAGAGCATATGGACGAAAAATATTCAGAAAACGGTTATATGAAACTCTGGTTTGAAAATTCAAAAAATGCACAGCGTTTGAAAGAACTTAGAACAATAATTTCAGACACAAAGCTGCTGCGTGAAATTTTTGAGGATTTATATTCTAAAGAACTATGTTAATGATATCTTGCGCAGTAATTTTTAAACAATCCAATTTGTCGCAGGTTGTTTGTCTGTGCTCCCAAAGACAAGGTTTAACAGGGCATTTGTCATGAGCTTTTACGGCAGTGACAATGTCTGATTGCGGGATTAATTTTTTGTCATCGGTAGGTCCGAAAATCACATATGTTCTTGTTTTCAGTGCTACTGCAACGTGAAGCGGAGCAGAATCTGAACAGATGAATTTTTCAGCTTTACTTATTAATACGGCAAGGTCTTTAAGGCTTTTTGTTTTACCGTAATACCCTTCAAAGTCTTTATGTTTAGTATTATTTAAAATAATGTCTATGCATTCTTTGTCATCAGGACCGCCTACCAGAATAACTTTTTTACCGTTTTCAATCAGCAAATCAATAACTTCAGCCCAGGTTGTTGCGGGAATTGTTTTAATCATTCCTTTTTGAATGCTCATTTTGCTAACGCCCGGATGAATTAAAACCGAATTACTAATTTTTTCCTGCGGTTTGACGTTAATCTCAGGGAGGTACGTTTTGTTTTGTGTAATCGGAGTTACCAAATCATGATACATTGCACAGGCATACTGGTTTTTGTTTAAGGGTACTGCTTTAGTTAATAAAAATTCGCTAAGTTTGCCTGTGTTATATCCGTATCGCTTTTTTATCCCTGTTAGTGTCAAAAGGATACTGATTAATTTATTTCCGCCTGATGATACAACAAGGTCAAAATGCCCTTTGCGTGCAAGATATACAAGTTTTAAAAGCTCTGCATATTTATTTTTTCCTTTTACATCAATCAGAAATAAATCGTCTATTACATCCGTCAAATCTTTAACACTTTTGCTTCTGGGCTCAAGTGCAAGAGTAATTCTGGAATCAGGAAATTCTTTTTTTAGTGATATAAGTGTCGGCAGGAAAAATATTTCATCTCCTATTCCGCCAAAGTTGATTGCTAATATATTCATAAATTGATTATACAATAAAAAAATTTTGTTTGTAGTAATATTGATTTATGGTAAATAAAGTCAAGACGGCTACAGTTATCGGACTGAATGCATATAAAGTTTTTGTAGAAACGGATGTAATAAATTCACTACCGTCTTTTTCTATCGTAGGATTGCCTGATACAGCTATCAACGAAGCACGTGACAGGGTAAGGTCGGCAATAAAAAATTCGGGCTTTACTTTTCCTGCCAAAAAAGTTGTAATTAACCTTGCTCCAGCAGATTTGAAAAAAGAAGGGTCTAATTTTGACTTGCCTATAGCAATAGGTCTTATAACAGAAGAAGGTGTGTTAGAGCCTGAAAAACTTGAAGATTATGCTTTTATCGGAGAGCTTTCTCTTGACGGTTCATTGCGTGGGATAAACGGTGTATTGCCTCTGATATTGGGGCTGAAAGAAGAGGGGATAAAAAATATTTTTGTACCCTATGTAAATGCAAAAGAAGCGGCACTTGCTGGAAATGATGTTAATATCTACGGCGCACAAAATCTTGCGGAAGTTGTAAATCACTTTTCTGATACCCCGGTTAAAACGACTTTTGTTGATATTAATACTTACTTAACTGAGAACTCTAATCAGGAATATTTATATGATTTTAAAGATGTAAAAGGTCAGCAGAAAGCAAAACGTGCGTTAGAAATTGCTGCTGCAGGCGGTCATAATATCTTGATGACGGGCTCTCCGGGGTCGGGTAAAACTCTTATGGCAAAATGTTTTGCATCTATTTTGCCTCCGCTGGAACTTAAGGAAGCTTTGGAGCTTACAAAAATTTACAGTATCTCCGGTTTATTGTCTTGTGAAGAACCTCTTATGACAAAAAGACCGTTCAGGTCAGTTCACCATACTGCATCTACAAACGGAATTATAGGCGGAGGCTCCTCGCCGAAGCCGGGTGAAATTACACTTGCGCACAGAGGTGTATTATTTCTTGATGAAATGGTTGAATTTCCGAGAAGTGTTCTTGAAGTTTTGCGGCAGCCTCTTGAAGATGGTGAAGTTGTTATTTCAAGAACAAAGCATACTGTCAGATATCCTGCAAAGTTTATGCTTCTTGGCGCTATGAACCCTTGCCCGTGCGGATATTTAGGTGATAAAGAAAAACAATGCACTTGTACCGAATATCAGATAAGCCGTTATCAATCAAGACTTTCGGGACCATTGCTTGACAGAATAGATTTGCATGTCGATGTTCCACGTCTTACATCCGAAGAACTTTTAAATACACAGCCGTCAGGTGAAAATTCTAATGATATAAGAAAACGTGTTGTAAGTGCAAGGAAAATACAGGCTGAAAGATATAAAAATGACGGTATTCTGACTAATTCGGAATTAACCTCCAAATTAATCAGAAAATATTGTCAAATTGATAAAGCAAGTGCAGAACTTTTAAAAATAGCTTCAGTTAAATATCAGTTATCAGGAAGACGTTACGATAGAATTCTTAAACTCGCAAGAACAATTGCAGACCTGGAAGGCTCTGAAAATATTCAACAGGCTCATCTTATGCAGGCGCTTCAATACAGAATGAATAACAAAGGTTAATGAGGAAGACACTCCCAGTAGCCTTTAGTTTCATCATCCGGACAAATGTCATTGAATGCATAATAAGCACAACCTATACCGTTTCCTTTTTGATTGGACTTTATTGTGCAAGGCTCTCCGAGCATATCTGCCCAAATCTCGTCTTTCAACTCATCTTCCGTATAAATTTTGCTCATCTTTGAAGGCACTAATGCATCTCTGTTATCAAGATAAAACTTGAAAATATCATGCCCGTATTTGTTCGGTCTTTTTTTAGGACCGTTTATATCTACAACAATATAAATTTTGTAATTTGTAATAGTTGCATTTACGGCAGTACCGTCTTTCATAAGTTTTTCAGGTATAGGATAATCTACACCTCCAGTTTTATAACTTTGTGTACCGTTGTAATTTTGTACTTTATCATATTGAATATCACTAATTACATTGGCATTTTTATAAAATAATTGTTTAAAAGCCGGAATTTGTGTGTAACTGTGAAGTTCGTTATTATAGTTGTTGAACTGGGTGTTTAATCCCTCACCGCTTTCAAGTACAGTAAATTGAACAGCCTGGGAAATAGTTGAATAAGACTTTTTAAACTGGTTCTCAAGCACTTTCTTTTGATAATTTGATATCAACGACGGCATCGTCATCGCCGCAACCACACCAATAATACCGAGAGTAATTAGCACCTCAGCTAATGTAAACCCTTTTAACCCCTTAAGATAATGCAAACCTTGCTCGGGGGGGGGGCAACCCTTAATGCTCTTGACTTAATCATTTTCAGCCTCCTTTTTTTTGCCATCTTTATCGACAAGCATCGGATTTTCTATATCTTTGCCAGAGGCTAAAGCCTCCTTTTCTCTTATTATTATTTACTATCGCAGATGTTTTGTCAAGACTTCTGTATTTAAGTCGTCAAATTAAAGAAACCGGCAACAAGTCCTACAACAGCAGAAACACCTAAGTAAAATAACGGATCTCTTTTTTCGGTAATGCTTGCAACAAATAAACACACAAGCAAAACCATACCGAGAAGGTTTATACTATCTATAAACATATCAACTCCGATAGCAGCAAGAAGTCCGCAACCTGCGGGTTTAAGAGTATAAATTACTGACTGTACATATTTATTATGCTTAAATTGTTCGAGAAGTTTAGAAATTATTATAACTATTATAAATGACGGCAATATTACTGATGTAGTGGCAATTGCAGCTCCTAAAAGCCCTGCTGTTTTAAATCCTGCAAAGGTTGCAACGTTTACACCTACAGGTCCCGGGGTGATTGATGATACTGCAATCATATCTGATAACTGTTTCGTTGTGTACCATTTTTGAACATCAGCTATATGATAGAGAAACGGCAACGTTGCATATCCGCCGCCAAATGAAAATAAGCCTATATGGAAAAATTCTAAAAATAATTTTAAATAAATCATCATTTTTCCTTATCTCCATATTCAATCTTTTTCTGTACCTGAAGCCACAAACCTATGAATATTGCAAGAATAATCAGAGCAGCAGGTGGAGCTTTAAAACATGTTGATAAAATAAATATCAGGAAAAACACCCAGCAGGTAAATTTATCAACAACGCTTTTTCTCCAGAGTTCTTTGACCGCAAGAAACAGAAGCATCAAAACACCAATGCCTACACCCCAAAATATACTTTGAATAAATTTGAAATGTACAATTTCCTCCAATAATTTTGCAACGATTATAATTGATATAAACGGGGGTGTAATCATTCCTAAAATAGCAGCTAAAGCTCCGCCTGTTTTTCTCAATTTATAACCAACAAAGATAGAAAGGTTTGCCGCAATAAGCCCCGGTATACTCTGGCTTAATGCGTAATATTCACATAACTCATCATCATCTATCCACTGTCTTTTTTCAATCAACTCAGACTGCAAAAGAGGCAATATAACATAACCTCCGCCAAGCAGTAAGGTTCCTACTTTGAAAAAAGTTTTGAATATTTGATATAAAGTCTTTTCCATATGATTATTATATAACAAGCATTAAATTTTACAAAAGTCTTGAAAATTATCTAAATATAGTTTATATTTGTATCAGGTCAAGAAAGGAAAGGAGCAATTTATGAGAAGATTTATTGTAAGAGCTGCTTCGTCAGTTGGAGAAATTATGCCAAAGCTCCAATGTGACGGGTCAAGCTATCAAGACTACGTGCGTAGCACCGCTTGCGGGGGGGGGGCAACCGTTTAAGCTCCTGTAACAAAGGATTTACCCTTGCTGAAGTTTTAATAACCCTTGGTATTATTGGAGTTATCGCAGCATTGACTATTCCTGCCGTTATTACACATTACAGGAAACAGGAAGTTATTGCACGATTGAAAAAATTTTATTCAACTTTTAATAATGCTTTGCTTGCTTCAATTGCAGAGAATGAGGCTATGGAATATTGGGAGTATCCAGCTCATCAAAACAGCGGTGAGGAGATGGATATATTTGTCAGGAAATATTTGTTCCCTTACTTTAAAGGATTAAAAAATTGCGGTTCAAAAGAGGCTGGTTGTAAAGATATCTCTAAATATCTTTATTCATCACAACCTGTTTATATATTTACTGACGGAAGCTGTTTTTCAATGCTTAAAGGCGGCGGAGATACGGGAAGCGGTTTGATGCATATTCGCTATGATGTGAACTGCGCCGGAAAACCTAATAAAGACAATCATGATATCTTCGGATTTACAATAAGGTTTTCTGCCGGAACAGCATTTATTTTTAAGCCCGGTTCAACATCAAGTTACAATCTTACAGATAGAAATGAACTGCTTAAAAACTGTAAAAACGAGGATGATAATCCTCATTCAGATGCATCTTGCGCTGCTTTAATATATTTTGACGGATGGGAAATATCTAAAGATTATCCATATAAAATTTAGGCTAAAATTTTTAATTTTAGCCTAAATTAAAAAAAAGTTAATTATTTAATGTTGCTTTTAATCTTGCCATTGCTCTTGCAATAGCCGCTTCAGCCCTTTTGGCATCAATCTCGGCTTCAGATTCTGCAAGTCTTGCCTGTGCTCGTTTTAAAGCTTCTTTAGCACGTGTTACATCTATCTCGTCACCGCTTTCTGCCGTAGTTGTAAGAATTAAGGCTTCATCATCTTTAAATTGAAAAACTCCGCCCATTGTAGTGAAGAATTTAATTTCATTTTCTTTAACAGTTTTGGTAACACCTATGTCTAAAGCTGCCATTACAGGAATGTGGTCTTTCAATATACCAATTTCGCCATCAGTGGTTTTTGTATAAATTTCGTCTACATTCTCATCAAAAACAACTCTTTCATGTGTAATTATTTTTAAGTGCATTATTTATCACTCCAATGTTTTAGCTTTTTCAACTGCTTCTTCAATAGTTCCTACCATGTAGAAAGCTTGTTCGGGCAAATCATCGTGTTTGCCTTCAATAATTTCTTTAAAGCCTTTAATTGTATCTTCAAGTTTTACGTATTTACCGGCAATACCGGAGAACTGTTCGGCTACAAAGAACGGTTGAGATAAGAACCTTTGAATTTTTCTTGCTCTGTTAACCGTTTCTTTATCTTCTTCGGATAGTTCATCCATACCGAGGATTGCGATAATATCCTGAAGTTCTTTATATTTTTGAAGTATTTCAAGAACTTTTCTTGTTACATTGTAGTGTTCTTCTCCGATAATATTCGGGTCAAGAACTCTTGAACTTGATTCAAGCGGGTCAACAGCCGGATAAATACCCAGTGATGCAATTTGTCTTGATAATACAGTTGAAGCATCAAGGTGAGAGAATGTTGTAGCCGGAGCAGGGTCAGTCAGGTCGTCTGCTGGAACGTAAATTGCCTGAACCGAGGTGATTGAACCGTCTTTTGTTGATGTAATTCTTTCTTGAAGTTCACCCATTTCATTTGCAAGAGTAGGCTGGTAACCAACCGCAGAAGGCATACGACCTAACAGAGCTGATACTTCCGAACCTGCCTGTGTAAATCTGAAAATATTATCAATGAATAATAATACGTCTTGTTTTGAGTAATCTCTGAAATATTCTGCTGCTGTAAGAGCTGAAAGACCAACTCTCATACGGGCTCCCGGCGGTTCGTTCATTTGACCGTAAATAAGAGCAACTTTATCAAGAACTCCGCTTTCTTTGAATTCATTCCACAAGTCGTTGCCTTCACGAGTTCTTTCTCCAACTCCGCCGAATACTGAAACGCCGTTATGCGCCATTGCGATGTTGTGGATTAATTCCTGAATAAGTACGGTTTTGCCAACACCTGCACCGCCGAACAAACCTATTTTCCCGCCCTTTTGATACGGTTGCAGCAAGTCTATGGCTTTAATACCTGTTTCAAGAATTTCAATATTTGTATTTTGATCAACAAGTTTTGGAGATTCTCTATGGATAGGAAGGTATGTGTCAGTATTTATTTCTCCCATTTCATCCACAGGTTCGCCAACAACGTTCAAAATTCTTCCAAGTACAGGTTTTCCTACAGGAATTTTAATAGGCTCGTTGGTATTAATTACCTTCATGCCTCTTTTTAAACCGTCGGTTGAAGACATTGCAACAGTTCTTACTCTGTTGGATCCCAGCATCTGTTGAACTTCTGCAACTACATAAGAACCGTCTTCTTTATATATATGTAATGCTGTATAAATTTCCGGTAATTCGCCCTGTTGAAACTCAACGTCAATAACAGGACCGATAATTTTAGTTATTAATCCTTCATCCATTTTGCTCTCCTTTAATGACTTAATTATATTACAAGAAAAAAAAATAACAATTAGTCATATAAATTAATAATATTTAAAATAGTTTACATTACACTAGCAAAAAAAATTTTTCTTGTGTATTATATTTTCCATAACTTTTTATGGAAGATATAATGCAGTTACTAATTGAAAAAGAATTAAATTCTAGTGATAAAATATTGAAGCCCGACTTCAATTCTAAAACAGGACGTGAACTTCTGGCTTTTTACCTGCAAACAAAGTTTAAACAAATTTTAGCCTATGATAAGCGCTGTCCCTCTCCGATTTTTAAGGATGTTAACCCCACGTTTATATCAAGATTTACAAAACGTCTGATAAACAATCCTTCCAAGCGTTTGCTTATAGGAATAAGCGGTGAATCGGCATCAGGCAAGTCAACAATATGCCGTGAGATAAAAAATATTATAGAACAACTCGCAATGCCTGTGTCAGTATTGAGTACCGATAATTATTTTAAAGACATTTCTGCCCTGATAAAAAAATATGGAAGTTTTGACAATTTGACCGATAACGGTTATGACATTGATGCCCCCGAAAGTTTTCAGTTGGAATTATTAAAATCGGATTTGGAAGCATTGGCTGAAGGTAATGATATTAAAGCCCCAAGATATGTACCTAACGGTACGGGAGTTTCTATTCCCGCTTCTTTGGAAATTTCGTCAGATAAAATTATTGTTGTAGAAGGCATAGCTACAATGTATAAAGATGTAAAAGATGTTTTTGACGTAAAAATTTATATTGAAACAGATAATAAAATCAGACGTGAAAGATTTATTAAGCGTGCTATGGCGGAACGAAATCAAAATGAAGAAAATGCAATTAAACAATGGGAATATTTATTGCATGCCGGTGAAAAATATGTTATTCCTTGCAGAGAAAATGCAGATTTTGTTCTAAACGGTCATTCCGATTTACAATATTTTGATAAAATTTTAGAATATATACACACTATTACAAATAATTTTCAATAAGTTTTCTTAATACTTTTGACTTTTTTGCCACGTTTTGAAAAATATGATACAATTACAAATAATTATTATTGTGTAATTTTTTGAATTAAATACACTAAATAATTGATACGGTATTTCACATATTTAATTATAATAAAGCAGGATATAAATAAGAAATAGGTGGCAAGTGAGTAAGAATTTTATAGACAGGTTTTATGAAGAAGATACTAAAGACCAGTTCTGGAGCTTAAACAAGAAAATCGGAATTGTTTGCGTAGTACTGTTTTTGTCTATTGTGATGATGAATACAACAGGCTGTACTAAAAATGAAACAGCTGATGATACATCACCTGATAGTATATCAATAGAACAGCCGGGAGCAGTCACAGATGCACCTCAGGATACTGTAAAAGTAGGAAACGACGGGTTAAACGCTGCAATAGCACCGGATGATGTTTCAGTTGTTGCTGATCAGAGTGAAAAAAACAGTCAGAAAATGGTTGCCATGTCTGTTGAAGATATGGGAAGAGCAGATCCGTTTTTGCCTGAAAGCGAAACAGTTGTTGTGAAACCAAAACCGAAGGGTTATGATTTGGTTCCGCCTCCTGAAATTATTACTGTTGACAGTAATGCTGTAGAAGTTATCTCTACAAAAGTTTCAGGAATTATGTATGATAAATTTAATCCGTCTGCAATTTTAAATATATCAGGTTCTGATTACCTGGTTAGAACAGGTGATATAATAAATAATTATAAGATATTGTCAATTGCAAAAGATTATGTAACCGTACAATTAGGAGCTAACGTATATAAAGCAGGCGTAGGTCAATTGTTTACGGGAGAGGGAATTAACTACAATACTATTTCCAATCTTGAACGCAAATTCGGCGGTTCAGCAAATAAATAAAGTTTAAAGAAATAATTAATAACCAGGAGCTAATATGAAAAATACAATTTCAAAAAAAATTATTGCAAGCGTAATGTTAACAACATTTGTTTTTTCAAATGCATCGTTAGCAGCTTTTGCAATGGAAGATGCCGGTATTATCCAATACGGTGAAACCGCAAAACCTGTAATAAGACAGGAAGTTGCTGAAAATACCTTAAGACTGAAAGGTGATGTTAGTTTTACAGATAAAGATATCCCTATTAGCATAAGCCTTAGAGATTCTGATGTAAAACAAGTTTTAAGAATGTTTGCTGATAAAGCAGGAAAAAACATCATTTTCCACAACTCGGTCAATGGTACGGTAACACTTGATCTGGTTGATGTGCCGTTAAATTCAGCATTCGAAATGATTATGGAAATTAGCGAATTGAACTACGTTTTGGATGGCAATACAATTATTATTGCCAGAGCCGGTACAAGCGACTTTAACTTAGGAAAACAGGAAATGACATCAATTCCTGTAAAATATGTCGGAGCTGCTGCTCTTGCTGATTTCTTAAATAAAAATATTTTTGCTATGAAAAAACCTGGTTTATCTGATACAGACATTATCGTTACTAATCCGGTAACCAATGAATTGCTTGTATTTGGTAATAAAAACGATGTAGAAATTGTAAAAAAAGTTGTTGAAAAATTTGATAAAAAACCTCAAACAACAACATTTAAAGTAAATCATACAACTCCTGCAGAAATGGCTGATATGATTTGTAATATGTTATTGCCTGCTACAGGTGCCGGTGCTTCAGGCGGAGGCGGCGGTGCTTCTTCAGGAAGCGGCTCTTCAAGCTCTTCTGACAGTTCAAGTGACGGCGGTTCTACAGGCGGAGCTGCTCCTGCCGGTGGTGGTGGTGCCGGCGGCGGAGGCGGTGCCGGTGGCGGCGGTGCTTTAGCATTGAACACAGGAACTGTGGCTTGTACTTTAGAAGGTAAAGTTGACGGAACATTAAGCTCATTAGGTTTACAAAACCTTGCAGTTTCATATTACTCAGGGTTGGGAACTATTAACATTGTAGGCGGTTCTGAACATCAGCTTGAAATGATTAAAGACTTTATTACAAAAACTGATAAAAAACAGCCTCAAGCTTACCTTGAAGTGTCAATTGTAGAATTAAATGAAGAAGGCTCTAAAGAATTAACAAACACATGGACTGTTATGAGTAATTCATTCTCAGCTTCATTTGACGGTTCTTCAACTTCAACGGATTCAATGTACCCGATTTTCTTTAAAGGAAACGGCTGGACACTTGTAGATCCGGAATCATTCTCTGACGGTAAGTATGAGGAAGTTGGTAAAGTTGGTAAGTGGAACGGTCCTTTAAATATTATGTATACAATTAACTATCTTGTACAAAATGGTAAAGCAAGAGTTGTAGTTAACCCTCGTATCATAATAACAAACGGTGTTGAATCCAAAATTGAAGTTACACAAGATTATTTGGAAAGTGTAGAAGTAGATTCTTCAACATCTACAGGTGGTACAGTTGTAACCAGAGATTACAACGTTGCTGATGACCAGGGTGTTACAGTTGGTATTACTCCTTTCATCAGTCCTGACGGTTATGTAACATTGAATATTGTACCTGAGTATTCTACTGAAATCGGTGACGTTACAGGTCAAGAATCTATTAACGGACAAATAATAACATATAGAGCTGCTACATTATTAAGTCACAGAAATCTGGACTTGAAAAATGTAAGAATTAAAGATGGAGAAACTCTTGTTATTGCCGGTATGATTCAAGAAAAAGAATCAAAAACAATTAATAAAATCCCTGTACTAGGTGATTTACCATTGGTTGGCGCATTATTTAGAACTACAGTCAGTTCAAAATCTAAGTCCGAAATGGTTATAATGATTACTCCAAAAATCATTACCGATACAGAAGATGCAATTGGAAATACCGACACATTATAGAATAAAATGATAATATAAGATGAATGAACTACTAAACAGGTTAAAAAACAGTGTCAATACACAGATACTGAATAAGGTCGACAGTACACTATTGGAACAATATAAATTTGTTCCAATTAGTGTTAAAGATAATTTTCTGTTCGTGGCAATTAATTCTTCGTCTGATAAAGAAGTAATTAACCTGAAACTGAAAGAATTTTATCCTCAACAAGTTAAGTTTATTCAAGTTCCCGATCAAGATTTATTTGATTTAATAAAAAGCCTTAAAGAGGATATGCAAAAAGAATCCGGCGATGACGGAACATCTAAACAGGTGAAACTTGGTGAACTTTTAGTTCAAAAAGGTTACATAAATGATGTTCAGTTATTGCAGGCTTTAGCAGAGAGCAAACGTCAGAAAATTCCGATTGGTTCTACTTTATTCAAACTCGGATTTATTTCTCTTGACCAGCTGAAAGAAATCCTTCACCTGCAAACAGGTTATGATTTGGTTACTCCGGAACAGCTTGCAGGACAGGAAAAATTCGTTAAAATCCTTCCGGAAGACTTTATTAAAAATAATAAAATCATTCCGATTTCTTCTGATGGAAAAACTTTAATTCTGGGTGTTGTTACCCCTGTTAAACCGGATGTTTTAAAAGAAATCATTTATTTAACCGGACAAAACCCTAAACAGTTATTGATGACTCATTATGAGTTTGAAAACTCATTAAACACTTTCTTCAGTGAACAGAAGAAAGAAACTGAAAGAGTTATCAAAGAGATTGAATCTGAATCTCAAGAGTTTGAGGTTGAGGAATCTCTTGCTGATATGGTTGATAAGCAGTTAAAGGATTCAACCGGTTCAGTTGCAAAGTTCGTTAACCAAATTATTACAAACGCTATTGATAATAAGGTATCAGATATTCACATCGAACCCAGATTGTCAGGCTATATCGTAAGATACAGAAAAGACGGTATGCTGCAAAAAGTTCTTGATATTCCGCCAAAAGTAGAAACATCTGTTATCGCACGTTTTAAAGTTTTGTCAAGAATGAACATTGCAGAACACAGACGTCCTCAAGACGGTACGTTCTCAATTAAATATAAAAACGGTTCTTATGACTTCCGTATTAACACACTTCCAGTTTCAGGCAAAGAAAAGGTCTGTATTCGTGTACTTGCTCCTGCGGTAAGCTTGAATGCCGATGATAAAAATATTAAACTGGTGGGTGGTACGGATGAAGACGTTGCAAAAATTAAGAATATGGTTAGCTGTCCTAACGGTATTATCTTAACATCCGGTCCTACAGGTTCAGGTAAAACAACTACACTTTACTCTGTATTGAAAAGCTTGAACGATGAAGATGTAAATATTACAACAATTGAGGATCCGATAGAAATTAAGCTGGAAGGTATTAACCAATCACAAATTAACGCCAAAGCAGGTATTACATTTGCATCCTGTATGCGTGCGATATTAAGACAAGACCCTGATATCATTCTGGTCGGTGAAATTCGTGACTACGAAACTTTGGAAATTGCGATTTCAGCCGCATTGACAGGTCACCTTGTGTTAAGCACGGTCCACACAAACTCTGCAGCAGCTACTGTTACACGTTTGATTGAAATGGGTGCAAAAGACTATCTGGTATCTTCAACATTGTCAGGTGTAATTGCTCAACGTCTTGTTAGAAGACTTTGCGATGACTGTAAAGAGGAATTCTTTGCAACCCACGATGAAGCAAGACAGATTCTTGCAAACGAAGATGAAATTAAGGAATTTATGAAAAAGCCTATTTATAGAGCTAAAGGCTGCAACAAATGCGATTTCACAGGATATAAAGGCAGACTTGGTGTATATGAAATTATGGCTATTAATAAAGAAATTAAAAAGTTAGTTGCATTAGGTGCCCACGATTTGGAAATTGAGGAAGCAGCTGTTAAAAACGGTATGAAAACACTTCACCAATCATGCTTGAACCATATTCTGAACGGTATGACTACAATTGATGAATTCGTCAGAGTACTCGGTGTGGTTAATGAATAGGAGAAACAATGACAATATATAACTATATAGCACTAAAGAATAATAAAGATATTGTTAAAGGTAAAGTTGATGCATCAGACCTTAGAGAGGCTCGTGAAAGTATCAGAAAATTAGGCTTTATTCCTACAAAGGTTTATGAAGAAAAAGCTAAGGGCGATGATAAAGCTGAAAAGAAGGATGATGTTAAAGCGGGCAAAATTAAGAAATTAGGTCTGCAGGATCGTATGGACTTTACTTCCACACTTCAAATTCTGGCGCAATCAGGTATTCCAATCATTGAATCCTTAATGTTTATTGAAAATGATGCGGCTAAACTTAAAGTCAGGCTTGTAGCAAAAGAGTTAAGGCGTCAGATTATGGCAGGTGCAACGTTTGCGGATACGATTGCAAAATATCCAAATCAATTCGGACAAATTTATATTGGTCTGTGTAAAGCAGGGGAAGATTCCGGTGAATTGGAAAAAACATTACAGCGTTTGTTGGAATTGTTAAGTAAAGAAGCTGCTATCAGAGGTAAAGTTATCGGTACATTAATGTATCCGATGTTCGTTATTGTTTTGGCGGTAATTATCGTACTTGTAATGTTAATGTTCGTATTCCCTGTATTTAAAGAAATGTTCGACGGCATGGGTAAAGAACTCCCCTGGATTACTGCTACATTAATGAGTGCAGGTATATTTTTGAAAACTTACTGGTTCTTTGTTCCGTTAATTCTCGGTTCAATCTTCGGGTTCTGTGCATTCATTATGAACTGGCAGCCAAGTAAAAGAAAAATTGATGAGTGGGTTTTGAAAGTTCCTTTACTTTCAGACTTAATTCAGTATTCAAACTTTGCTAACTTTATTGCGGTTATGCAGGTTGCTTATGATGCGGGTGTTCCGATTATCGAGTGTTTATATCTTGCTAACATGACTTTAACCAATTATACATTGAAGGTTAAAATTGAAACTGCTACATTGAAAGTTCAACAAGGTCAGCACCTCTCTATTGCACTTCGTTCAACACGTGTAATGCCTAAAATGATTTTGTTTATGATAGCAACAGGTGAACAATCAGGTCGTTTGGGTGATATGCTTCTGCAAGCCACATCATTCATTGATAAAAAACTTGATGCAATTATTGATACAATGACAAAAATGATTGAACCGATAATGTTGATTGTAATCGGTAGTATCGTATTAACATTGGCGTTGGCATTGTACTTACCGTTATTCAACTCATACATGTCAGATTAATGGTAGCAAATATGAAGAAAACTTATGTTATAACAGGCTCAACATCAGGAATTGGAAATGCTTTAGTAAAAGAATTCTGTAAAAATAATACTGTTTTTGCAGGGTATCGTAATGAAAAGTATGTTGAAGAGTTAGAAAAGCTTGGTGCAATACCGTTTTATATTGATATGGAGAAAAAAGATTCTATATCAAAAGCAGCAGCATATATAAAATCACAAACTGATAAAATTGATACAATTATAAATGTTGCAGGATGTGTTGTTGCCGGTGCTGTGGAAAAACTTGATGTTAACGAAATCAGAAAACAGTTTGAAATAAATACTTTTTCACATCTGGATTTAACACAGCAGCTGTTGCCTCTGCTTAATAACGGTAAGGTTATAAATATAAGCTCTATGGCAAGTTTCGGGGTGTTTCCATTTGTAGCTCCTTACTGTGCATCAAAAAGAGCTTTAGATATTTTGTTCAATTCTCTTGCAGTTGAATCTGGTGTTAAAGTGGTTTCCGTTAAGCCCGGAGTAATTGCTACACCTTTATGGGGCAAATCAATTGAACTTAATAAAAATTCAATTAAAAACTGTGAAAAGTATGATAAAGAAATGCGTTATATGGTTGCAAATGCACAAAAGAATGAAAAGAACGGGCTTGACGTACATAAAGTAACTGATTTAATAGTAAAAATTGATAGTATGCAGAACCCTAAAGCATCGTATATTGTAGGCAATGATGCTGTATTTGCACAATTTATATCCAAACTTCCGCAAGATTGGATTAATAAATTAGTAAAATGCGGGATTAAAGCTAAGGTTTCTTGCGTAAAATGATTTCATAGTTAAGAACTTCGGCTATTTCAGCCAGTTCTGATACTCTCAGCCTGTTGTGTTTCATTTTGTTATACAGGTTACGTATGCTGTCTTCTTTGCCAAACAGCTCGTTAACAGCATATTTTAAAAGTGTCATATTAAGCCCCTCAAGGTTTGCAAGGAACTTTAGCTGTGAGCAAATGTTTTTTGTTTCGAGTTTAAATTCTTTTGCCATATTAAAAATTATAACATATTTGACATGATATTTCAATATATAATGAAATAATTCATCATATAATGAATTAATTATTTAATCTGACAAATGCTATCATCCACGAGGTTACTTGTAAAAATCTTTATATTTGTGCTAATATAGCCATAAATTATTACTTGAGAGGTAAAATATGAAAATAGCTTTGTTAAATCACGGATGTGCAAAAAACCTGGTAGACAGTGAGTTGATGCTGGGACTGCTTGCACAAAAAGGACATGAAGTTACTCTGGATGAAAATGATGCTGAAATTGTAGTAATTAATACCTGTTCTTTTATTCATGATGCGGAAAAAGAATCTGTTCAAGCTATTTTGCAAATGGTTCAAGACGGCAAAAAAGTTATTGTAACAGGGTGCCTTCCTCAAAAGTATAAAGGTGAACTTAAAAAAGCTATTCCGGAAATTTCAGGAATGATAGGAACTTCAGATATAAAAGAAATTGTTGATGTTGTTGATAAAGTGGCTCACGACCAAAAATATATTTCCAAAGTATCTGAAAAGCCTGAATATATTTATCCTGAAAATATCGAAAGACAACAGATTACTGTTGGGGCAAGCTCATATATAAAAATTGCCGACGGATGTAATTATCATTGCGGATATTGTATTATTCCGCAGCTTCGTGGTGAATATCATTCCAGAACCATTGAAAATATTGTTGAAGAAGCAAAAGCTCTTGTTCAAAAAGGTGTAACCGAAATAGTGCTTATTGCCCAAGACACAACAAGTTATGGTTTGGATTTGTACGGAAAACAGGCACTGCCGCAGCTTTTAAAGGAATTAAACAAAATTGAAGGTCTTGGATGGATTAGAATAATGTATGCGTATCCTTCACAAATGAGTGAAGAATTAATGGATGCTATTGCAAATCTTGATAAGGTTGTAAAATATATAGATCTGCCATTGCAGCATTATAATGTGGATATTCTTAAAGCTATGCGCAGACCGGCTTTTGATTATGATGAATTGATTAAAAAGATCAGAAACAAAATACCTGATGTAGCAATAAGAACTGCATTTATTGTCGGATATCCCGGCGAAACTGATGAGCAGTTTAATGAGCTTTATGAATTTGTAAAGCGTGCAAAATTCGATAAAATGGGCGTTTTTGAATATTCAAGAGAAAAAAATACCGCTTCATATTCCATGCTTGAGCAGGTTCCGGCAAAAATCAAAAAACAAAGACATAAAAAACTTATGTCATTACAACAAAAAATCTCAAGAGAAATAAACGAAAAATATGTAGGTGAAACAATACCTTGTATTGTAGAAGGTTATACCGATGACGGAATTGTTTTAATGCGATCTCAACATGATGCACCTGAAATTGACGGTATGGTATATGCTACAACAGATAAAGCTGTTGTTCCCGGGGATATTGAAAACGTACTGATTGAACGTGCTGACGAATACGATTTATATGGGAGTTTAAATTAACCCGTGTTATGATATAATAATTTTAAAATTTTTAGGAATAGTAATGGAATTTATAGAAAACAGAGAAGTTGAAAAAGAACAGTTGAAGGCTATTTGCAGGGATATGATTAAGTATTCTCCTTCAAAGATTTGCGGCATGCTTGGAAACGCAATTATTGTACCGGTTTATACAAGCCTGTTATCGCCTGAGCAATATGGTTTATATTCTCTTTCAATTGCGCTTCTGTCTTTCTTATGTATTATTTTTTCCGACTGGATCGGACTTTCAGGTCTGAGATTTTTTAAACAACACCAGATGACACAGGACATGCCTAAATACTTAACTACACTTGTTACAATGCTTGTAACAAATATTTTTCTAATGTTTCTTGTGGCATTTATTTTTCGTGAAAATTTTTATGACTTTTTTAAAATTCCTGCAAAATACTTTTTAGCTATTTTGCTTCTAATAATTCCTGTTGCCGTAAGAGCACTTTTATTCCAGCTTTTAAGGGCACAGTTGAAATCAATGTCGTTTACGCTGTCTACAATAATAAATCAGTTTTTGACAATACTTTTATCAATATTCTTTGTAAAATTCTTCCATTTAGGAGCTCTTGCATTGCTTCTTGGGATGGGAATTTCGATATCATTAATTGATTTACTGTTAATTTACCAGAGTAATATTTTATCGTGGTTTAAACTTCAAAAGATAGAGTGGCATTCGGTATTGCCTATTATAAAATACGGTATTCCTATAGCTGCAACGTCTTTAAGTGCCTGGATTATTAACCAGAGTAATAAATTTATTATGAACAGTATCCACGGTTTTTCGGAAGTGGGTATTGTCGGTGTGGCATACGGGTTAACCCTGCCGCTTTTAATGACTATATTTTCAATAATAACAGTAGCTGCAATTCCTCGTATTATCAATATGTACGAAGAAAGAATAGATGTAAGACCTTTAATTTCAAGATTTGTGGGGTATTTTATTCTTGTAGCGCTGCCTGTAATAACTGTTATATCAATGTATTCGGTTGACTATGTTCAGATGCTTTCTTCTAACGAAAAATTTCTGACAGCTTTCAAGTTAATTCCGTATTTTGCATTCGGAACTTTCTTTATGGCATTAACTGATTACACTACATTACAGTATCATTTGGCAAACAAAACTTATATTGAATTTATAATTAAGTTAACATCCGGAATTGTGGGTGTAATTCTGAATATCTTACTAATTCCTAAATACGGTTTGGTAGGTGTCGGTATTGCAACATTAAGTGCTAACTTCTTGTACTTTTTGCTTAGTGTAATTATAGTTTTACCGGGCTTAAGACTAATTTCTCCAAATCTTACAATTTTGAGAATGCTTATTTCATATATTCCTTTCGCAGCTTTATATGTAGTATTTAACAAGTATGTAAGCATGCCTGCTTTATTTGAAATGATTGCATTAATGATTATATTTTATATATGCTACTGGGGCTTGAGCCGTACAATATTGAAGCGCCCCGAATAGTTGACAAACAAAGACTTTACATTTGTTAATAAAATAGCAACAAAAATTTATCATCTACATTATATGTTTATGAATTAGTGTCTTTAAGCAAATTTATTAAAAAAAATTAATAAAAAATAGAAAATTCACTACTCTCTTGGTAAAATTTGCATGCTGGACAAATAAATAAAAAAAATAATTCACTTAATAAATTAGGGAAAAATTGAAAGGAAGTAAAACATGATTCAGATAAAAGCCGGTAAACGAAAAGTCGTAGCTTCGTTATTGACCTTTTGTTTCTTCTTGCAGCAATCTTTCTGTTTGCAGGTATTAGCAACCAATATATCTGGTGTTAACGGAAACAATGGTGTTTTTGATATTACACCTACTGCTAAAAACCCCGCCGGTGATATAGGTTTCAGAAAATATCAGAACTTTGAACTTAGCGAAGGTGATATTGCTAATTTGATATTTCATTTACAAGGTCAGGATTTATCCAAATTCGTTAACCTTGTCGACAATACCATTAATATCCAAGGTATTGTAAATGCAGTAAATAAAAATGGTGATTTTACAAACGGTCATGCAGTATTTATTTCGCCAAACGGCATGATTGTCGGTGCAAGCGGCGTATTAAACGTTGGCTCATTATCTGTTTTAACTCCCGATCAGGATTCCTACGATAAGTATAAAAGCGATTTAAGCCGCCCTTCATTAATTGCTGATTATGAATCAAGACTGGGGCAAGGAAACGGAACTGTTCAAATTGACGGTAAAGTTTTAGCAAGAGATCTTGTAGATATTAAAGCTGCAGACGTAAATATTTCCCAAAATGCTGCTGTTATGGCAGGTGTAAAAGATGCTACAAAACTTATTTCAAAAGCTCAGGCTGAAGCATTGTTTAACCAGTTAGTAAAAGCTGATAATACAGTAAGCGGAAATTCTTTTGCAAATGATAGCGGAACTATAAAAATCACGTCTTACGGTACTAACGGTGGTGTGAATGTTGCAGGCACAATGAAAAATTTTGGTGCAGGTAACACTGAAATTACAAATTCAGGTTCTAAAGGTATTTCTGTTTCAGGAAGTATTTCTAACGGAAACGGAAGCACAACTTTGACAAACTCAAACGGAGCAATAAATATTTCAGGCACTGTTTCTAATAACAATGGAACCATGTCATTGTTGAATACAGGTTCAGGTATTAAAATTGCATCAACAGGTAATGTTTCAAATAACGGAACTTTATTAGTGTCAAATGAAGGTGCTGATGGTATTCAAATTGACGGCAATGTTTCTAACAAAAACGGAAATGCTTCAATCACTAACCGTGCAGGTGAACTGTTAGTAAACGGAACTGTTTCAAACAACGGTCCCAAATTAACAATTACGAACACCGGTTCAGGTTTAACAATTTCTTCAACAGGAAATATTGAAAATATTGGTGAACTTGCAATGTCAAACAGCGGAGCTGACGGTTTGGTAATTGCAGGTGCTGTAAATAATCAAGGCACATCAAATATTACTAATACAGGTAGTGGTGAACTGCTTGTATCAGGCTCTTATACTAATAAAGGCAACTCTGTATTTACAAACGAAGGTTCAAAAGGGTTAACAATTAACGGTGTTGTTGGTAACAACGGAAAATTATTGTTTGACAACTCTGCTGATGCTTTAACAGTAAACGGAACAATTACCAACATTGGAGAATTAACTCTTGATAACAGCGGTTCAAACGGACTTCTTGTTAACGGAACAATTACAAATTCTTCTGCTGATGCAACTTTGACTAATACAGGCTCTAAAGGTATTATTATTGCTGATACTGCAAAAGTTACAAATAAAGATAATGCAGTAAACTTAAATAATACAGGAAAAGGCGGCATTCTTGTTAAAGGTTCTGTTAAAGGCAACGGTATCAACATAGATAACACAAATTCTAACGTTGTTATCGGACATACTTCTGGTAAAGATTTTTTAACTTCAACATCTGATGTTAATATTAATATCAAAGACGGAAGCTTATTAAATTCAGGTACAAAGGCTAATTTGATTAAAGCTGATAATAACTTAAACATAGAAGTTCAAAACGGAACAATCGGACTTGGTGTCGGAAACTGTGAAGACGGTGTTTGCACTGGTGTTGATCCTAATTCAAGAGATTTTACAAAATCTGTTAACGTAAATGTTGCGGGTAAAATTAACGCACAAACAAAAGACACTAAAAATACTAATGATAATTTATTAATAAATATGGCAAGCCGTGGTTCAGACATGAATATTGACAAAATTCACGCTGACGGCAGAGTAATACTTCTTGCGGATTATGATGAAAACGATAAATCAGGCTCATTACTTAATGCCGCATCAGATTCTTCTATAGCAAATGTTGAAGGAACTTCAATTTCATTGATAGCAAGTGATAATATCGGTACTGCCGATAAAAAATTAACCTTCAATCAAACTGATGCAAATGGCGGAATGGATCTGTTAGCAATTAATGATATAAATATTAAAGGTTTAGATGATAAATATACGCAAACTAATATTTGTACAATGATTTCCAGAGAAGGCAATATTGATGCAGAATTCTCAGGTAATACAAACATTAGGGAAATTACGGCTGCTAATGATATCAAATTAGTTACACGTGGCGCTGAGTTAAATATTGAAAACTTAGGAAAAGTTCCTTACACACCTGAAGATTATTTCGGACCAAATGAAAATATTGCTCCTAAAAAAGTTGATCTAACAGCTTTAGACATCAATAAAGGTACAAGAAAAGATCCGTTACTTGCTGATTCAGTTGTTAAAGTTACTAACGGAAGAGTTCAAGACGGCGGAAAAATTAATGTAGTCGCTGATAACGTATATATTGACGGTGAATATACATCACAAGGTAAAGATGGTTTCTTTACAAAACCTGATGACAGTACAAATCCTATTGAAGGTGAAGATGTTGAAATCACAAAAAGACCGGTAAAACCTGAAGATGTAACAGCTATCGGTAGAGACGAAGACGAAAGAAATTATTACGAACCTACAGACACAGATACTGATACCGATACAGACACAGACACTGATACCGACACTGACACTGATACCGATAC